>Ga0102590_1000274_pt1 | contig 131496 bp, 140 predicted proteins | sample AraplaMF_Col_mMF_FD_76859 | JGI IMG/M metagenome (GOLD analysis project Ga0102590, IMG submission 76859) | Arabidopsis root microbial communities from the University of North Carolina, USA - plate scrape MF_Col_mMF | ecosystem: Host-associated > Plants > Roots > Endosphere | place: USA... | reverse complement strand
GGTCATCCCGGCTCCTTGTTCCTCTGCGAGTCCCGCTCACTCCATGGTCGCGCGCTCAGGCGCGGCCCAGGATCCGCTCCAGCGCATCTGTGAGCAGTGCGGCCGCGTCCTCGGCGGCCGACGCGTGCCGGAAGGCGACGAACCCGTCGGGCCGCACCAGCAGCGCTCCCGAGTCGGACACCTCCCGCAGCCGGGCCCAGTCGCCGTAGGGGTCCTCGTACTCCCGGCCGGGCCCGACGACCACGGTGGCGATCTCGACCGCCTGCGCCTCGGCCGCCCGCACCCAGCGCTCGCCGCCGATGCCGGTCAGCAGGGTGAAGCGCCCCTTGCCCACCGTGTCGAGCGTGGACAGGGTGCGGGTGCCCGAGGTGATCCAGGCGTGCGGAAGCCTGGCGCCCGGACGCGAGGAGGGCTGGTGGTGCAGTTCGGGGTCGCGCGTGAAGCCGGGGTCGGGGGTGCCGTCCGGCACGATCCCGTCCGAGGCGTACCGCTGGTTGAGGTCGACGCCGTGGGCGTTGAACTCGTAGACCTTGAAGGCGATCGCCTCGCGCAGTGCCGTCCGCTGGGTCTCGGCGGCGTCCGTCGCGTCCTTGCGTGCCGCGATGTTGGCCCACAGCTGCTCGGGGGTCTGCGGGGAGAGCCCGTCGAGGGCCTCGAATATGGGGGCGGTCTCGCGGATCGACTGGTTGGCGCGGGTGACGATCTGCCGGCCGACCGGCGCGCGCTCGGCGGTGTAGGTCTCAAGCAGCTTCGGATCCGCGACGCCGTCGAGCACCAGCTTCAGCTTCCAGGCCAGGTTGTACGAGTCCTGGATCGAGGTGTTGGAGCCGAGGCCGTTGGACGGCGGATGCCGGTGCACGGCGTCACCGGCGCAGAAGACACGGCCGGCGGAGTAGGTCTCGGCGTACATCTCGTTGACCGTCCAGGCGGAGGACGACCTGACGGTCACCGGGATCTCGTCGTCGCCGATCAGTTGCCGGACGATCGACTCGGCGTACTCGGTGGTCAGATCGGGGGCGCCGGCCTCGACGTCGTACCCCCAGACGATGAGCCACTGGTTCCACGGCCGCACACAGCGCACCAGCCCCGCGCCTATACCGCCGACGGTCGCGCCGGGCGCGAGCACCCAGTAGAGGGTGGACGGGCGGTGCGCCGTGTACCTGCTCAGATCCGCGTCGAAGACGATGTTGATGCTGCCGGCGACGCCCATCTGACCGCCCATGGGCAGACCGGCGTCCTCGGCGACCTTCGAACGGCCTCCGTCCGCGCCGATCAGGTACCGGGCGCGGATCTCGTAGGTGTCCCCGCGCAGCCGGTCCCGCACGGTGGCGGTCACCCCGTCGGCGTCCTGGGTGTGGGAGAGGTACTCGGTCCGGAAGCGCAGGCTGGTGCCGCGGGCGACGGCCGCGTTCACGAGGACCGGCTCCATCAGGTGCTGCGGCATGTCGCACATGCGGGTGGGACTGGCGAGTTCGTGTTCCGCCTGGACGAGCGGGTCGTTGCCCCAGGAGCGCACCCGGCCCAGTTCCTCACCGGCCAGGCTGGTGCAGAAGGTCGTGTCACCCATCAGGTGCTGCGGGGTGGCGTGCGCGATGACGTCCTGTTCGACGCCGAGGTCGCGCAGCACCTCCATGGTGCGCTGGTTGGTGATGTGCGCGCGGGGCGTGTCCGCCAGGCTCGCGTAGCGGGTCACGACGATGTTGGGCACACCGTAGGTACTCAGGGCGAGCGCGGCCGAGGCACCGGCCGGGCCGCTGCCGACGATGAGGACGTCGGTCTCGACGACGGTGGACACGGGACGCTCCTGACGGTGGGAACGGACACCAGGCATTCAAGATCATGGAGCGGCCCACGGGGTCGTGGGTGTCTCAATACGAGACAGCTCCGCACGGCCAGCGACGGCGGCCACGGGACCCGTGATTGTTGTCCTTTCAACGGAGGGCGATACGGTGGGAGTGTCGTGACCACCACTGAGCACTCCCCCGCCGGCACCTCCCTCACTCCGCTGCGCCGGGCCCGCGAACGGTTCCTGTCCGGGCGCCCAGTGCCCGAGGACGTACCGGAGGAAGTTGTCGCCTCATGGCGGCGGGCGCGGTTCTTCGGAGTGCCGCACGACCTCCAGAAGGGCACCGCCGGCCCCCTGCGGCCGACCGGGGCGGCCCTGCTCGGCACCGCCCGCCCCGTGCTGGAGCGGATCGCGCCCGCCCTCGGGCACGGTCGCTGCGTCCTCCTCCTCACCGACGAGCGGCCCCGGGTGCTGTGGAGCGCGGGCAGCGCAGCGGGACCCGAGCAGTGGGCCGACCTTTCGGAGCGGACGGTGGGTCCCAACAGCGCGGCCCTCGCGCTGCGCAGCCGTCGCCGGGCAGAGGTACACGGTCCCGAGCACTTCCTCGACCGCTGGCAGGACGTGTCGGCCGTCAGCGTTCCGGTGACGGCGCCGGAGACGGGGCAGGCGCTCGGCACGGTGACCGTCGTGTCCCCGCTGTGGTCCGGAGCGGGACCGCATCCGGGCGCGGCGCTCGCCGAGGCCGCAGCGGCGGCGGTGGAGGCCGAACTCCTCGCCGGGGCGCGGCGGACCGAACGGGTGCTGCTCGACGCCTATCTGCGGTCCGCACAGGGTCGGGGAGTTGCGGTGGCCGTGCTGGACGGGCGCAACCGCCTGGTCAGCGCGGCGGCCGAGCGGATGCTGTCGCCGCAGGCCCTGGATGCTCTGGAGCGTACGGCGATCGCCGTACGACAGAAGGGCGTTCCCGTCGACCCGGACCTGCCCGCGGAGGCGGGGTGCACCGCCCGGATCACCCCGGTGCGCCATGAGGGAGCGGCCGTCGGCGTCGTGGCGGTAGTGGAGCCGCTGGACGGCGCGGTGGCGTCCCCGCCACGGCGGTCCGTCGCCCTGATCGGCTCCTCGGTCCCGTGGCGGCATGCCACCGGGCAGGCCGTCGCCCTGGCCCGCGTCCCCGAGCCGCTGCTGCTGACCGGTGAGCGGGGGACGGGCAAGACGGCGCTGGCCCGGGAACTGCTCGGTGAGCGGTCCGCCCGGGTGGCCGACGCCGCGCAGGACAGCGAACTCGGGCCCGCCCTGGCCGAACTGGCGGCCGGCCGCCCTCTCCTGCTCCGTCACGCCGAGCGGCTGGCCCAGTCCGGCGTCGCCGCCCTCAACTCCCTGCTCGACAAGCACCCCGACGCGCGGCTGCTCATGACCTACACCCCCGGAGCGCCGGCCGGCCCCTGTCTCCAGCGGCTCCTCGACAGGCTCGCCGCCCGCTCGGTGACCCTCCCCGCGCTGAGGGAACGCCCCGAGGACATACGGGACCTGCTGCCCGTCCTGGCCCCTCGGCCGGCCCCGGGGCAGCCTCCGCTGACCTGGACACTGGACGCCCTACGGGCGCTGGAGCGGTATCCCTGGCCCGGCAACGTCACCGAACTCGCCCATGTCGTACGGGCCTTGGCCGAGGACCGACGGGCGTCGGGACCGGTCCACCGGGCCGAGCTGCCCGACCCCGTGCGCGAGGGCCCCGCGGCCCGGCCCCTCAGCCCGATGGAGCACGCCGAACGCACCACGATCCTCGAGGCGTTGCGCCGCCACGGCGGCAACAAGGCGCGTACGGCGGCGGCGTTGGGGATCGGCCGGGCGACGCTCTATCGGAAGCTGCGCGGTTACCGAGGCTGAGCGAGGACCGTGGACGTCCCGCGGGTGCAACGTCGTTGCAACGTGCTCCGCGCTGGAATGGGGCCCGTGACGACGGACATGACTCCGCGCGTGGAGCTCACCCCCGCGGCCGCCGAGCTGGTGCGGAAGCTGCGCGAGGTCCACGGACCGCTGATGTTCCACCAGTCCGGCGGCTGCTGCGACGGCAGCGCCCCCATGTGCTATCCCCGCGGCGAGTTCCGCACCGGTGGAGCGGACGTGCTGCTCGCCGAGCTCGACGTCGACGGTGTGGGCGAACCGGTGGGCTTCTGGATGTCCCGCAGCCAGTACGAGGTGTGGAGCCACACCCGGCTGATCGTCGACGTCGTCCCGGGCCGCGGCAGCGGCTTCTCCCTGGAAGCACCCGAAGGAGTGCGTTTTCTCATCCGTTCCCGCGTCGTCGACGCCTGAACACCGCGCGGGACCCCCCGGTCTGGTGCACTTCCCCTGAATCCCGAGAGGTGACGAGACATCAGGGGGAGTTGTGACGCGTCGCGTCGGACGGTTCAGAACAGCACTGACGGTACTCGTGGCATGGAGCGCGCTGACCGGCGCGGCTCTGGTGACGGCCGGTCCGGCCGGTGCCGCGGCCCGGTTCCGGACGGTCGCACCGGGAGTCCGGTACAGCCAGTTCGACATCTCCGCCGCGCACGGGGTGACCCATGCACACCTCGTCACCGTCGACCTGGGCAACCCCCATGTGCGCGTGGGCCTGTTGCACCCCGGCGTCGTCGCGGCGCGGGACGTCGTGTCACACCTCGCCGACGCCCAGCGGGCCGTGGCGGGGATCAACGGCGACTTCTTCAACATCTCCGAGACACAGCACCCTGGGGTCGAGGCCACGGGCTCGGCCGTGGGCCCCGCCGTCGCGAACGGACGTGCGCTGAAGGCCGCCGTGCCGCGCGGCCAGCGCTTCGGTCCCGGTCTGCCTGCCGGTACGACGACAGAGGACGTGCTGGGGGTGGGCACCGACCGCAAGGCCCGCCTGGACCGGCTGTCCCTCACCGGTTCCATGACCACCCCCGAAGAACAGCTGCCCCTGCGCGGGCTCAACCAGTACGCGCTGCCGCAGGGTTCGATCGGGGCGTACACCTCGGACTGGGGCAGCGCGTCCCGGGTGCGGGCGACCTGCGGCACCGACACGAACCGCGGCGCACCGTGCAGCGACGACACCTACGAGGTGACGATCAGGAACGGACGGGTCGTCGCCGCTGCCGACGCGCCCGGCAGGGGTTCCATTCCCCGCGGGACCACGGTGCTGGTCGGCCGTGAGGCGGGGGCCCAGCACCTGCGCAAGCTGTTCGAGGGTGAGCCGGTCCAGGTGCAGCACCGCCTGGTGGCCGCTTCGTCCGGCGTCCCCTTTCTCTTCGCGATCGGCGGGTTCCCCGTGCTGCGGCACGGCACGCCGCTGCCCGGACTCGACGACGAGACGTCCGCGGTGCGTACCGCGGTGGGCATCGCGGACGGCGGCCGCCAACTGCTGCTGCTCGCCACGGACGGCGGGGCCGCCTACCGCAGCGGCCTCACCGTCGCCGAAATCGCCGCGGTCCTGCGGGCATCGGGCGCGACGGACGGCTTCAACCTGGATGGTGGAGGCTCCACGACGCTGGTCACCCGGGCACCGGGCGCACGCACGGTGACGGTGCGCAACCACCCCAGCGGGGGCGCCGAGCGGCCGGTCGCGGACGGGGTCGGGGTCTTCTCCGGCTCGTGAGCGTCAGGGGCGCAGGCTGCCGACGATCTGCGCCGTCGCCGCCAGTCCCTGGTGGATGGTCGGAGCCATGCTCGAGCTCGCCAGGAAGAAGCCCAGTAGCAGGCAGACGATGGCGTGTGTGATCTTCAGCGCGCCGTTGCGCATGTAGATCACCATGATGATCAGGAGCAACAGCACCACAGAGATGGAAATAGCCACCCTCAGCCTCCTCCGCCACGTCATTACGCGGCTTTCGGCCGCAAGTGTGGCGTAGCGGAGGGTCCCTTCGGGCGGCTGACATGTCCCCCGATCGTGTGGTTCTACGGCCGTCGGTGAGAGTCGAGGAACGACTCCAGGCCGGCGAGGTCGTCCGTGTTGAAGTAGTCGGCCCCGGCGTCGAAGAGCGCGCTCCACAACGCGTCCCGGGCCGGTCCCGCGGCGTCGGGTGTCGCCCAGAAGCGCACCTTCTGTCCGCGGCCGTGCGCCCCGGCGAGGATGTCGCGCAGCTTCTGCCGCTCGTCGGCGGGGAACGGACCGTCGCCCGTCCAGCTGAAGTTGAGCGTCCAGTTGTCGCTGATCAGCGGAATGAAGGAGGCGGGGGCGGAGGTGCCGAGGTCGCTGAGACGTCCGTCGTAGAAGGCGCGCCGCACGGTCTGCGCCTCCATCGGGGCGCGGGCCGCCCGGTCACCGGAGACGACCGCGGTGACCGGGCCCGGGTGCACACGACCGTGCGCACAGGTCGTGAACAGGTTCCGATAGCGCCTGAGGTGACGGTCGAGTTCGAGATACGTCGAGGCGCCCTCCGTCTTGATGTCGATCAGGAGCTGCAGCGGTGCCCGCCATCCCCGGTGGACGGAGCCGTGGTTGGACTTCACCAGGGCGGCCAGCGGGTCGAGGTAGAGCGACTCCAGGGTCCGCTCGGGGTCGAGGTCGACGGGGTCGTGGGCGACCAGAAGCTGGTCGCCGACCAGGTAGATGTCGGCCTCGACGCTGCCGAAGCGGTGGTCGAGGGCGTCGAAGAGGGGACGCGGGTGGTCGTAGTCGTTGTGCGCGTGGGCCCGCCACAGCGGACGGGGACCGTGCTTGCCCGCCTCCGCCGACGCATGCGCGGCGGGCAGGACGAGCGAGCCCGCGAGGGCGGCGCCGAGGGTGGTGAGGGCTCTGCGACGGGTGGTGAGGGCCATGCTCTGCCTCCCTTGTAGGGCCTTACCGGACCTCAGGGAGTATGCGGCCCTTCCGCGGTCACCTGCCGCCGCCCCGGCAGGAGTTGGCTGGACCGCCGCCGCTCGTTCACTTCGTCCGGGCGGCGGTCCGGGAGCAGGCCCGCGTCCCCCGGGGCGCGGGCCTGCTCCGTGAAGGGCCTACAACGGCGGCCGCAGGTCGGCCAGTCGGGCCAGTGCCTCGCGATGGGCGCCGGCCGTTCCGTACGCGATCGAATCCGCCTTGGCGCGCTTGAGGTGGAGATGCACCGGATGCTCCCAGGTCATCCCGATCCCGCCGTGCAACTGGAGGGCCTCCTCGGCCGCGTGGACCGCGACGGGTGCCGCGTAGGCCGCGGCGACCGCGACGGCGACGTCCGTGTCCTCACCGCTCCCGGCGAGCGCGTCGGCGGCGTTCCTGGCGGCGGCCCGCAGGCTCACGATCTCCAGCCACAGCTGGGCGAGGCGGTGCTTGAGCGCCTGGAACCCGCCCACGACCCGGTTGAACTGCTTGCGCTCCTTGAGATGGCGCAGGGTCTCGGTCAGGCACCAGTCGGCGACGCCGAGTTGCTCGGAGGCGAGCAGTCCGGCGCCGGCCCGCAGCGCTCGTCGTACGGCCGCCGGTGCGTCGTTGCTGAGCCTGCGCGCGGGCGCCCGGTCGAACGTGAGGGTGGCGACCGGCCGGGTGAGGTCGAGGGAGACCTGCGGGGTGACGGTCACGGCGTTCGCGGCCACCGCGTACAGGCCCCCGTCGTCGGCCGGTACCAGCAGCACATCGGCGACGGCCGCGTCCGCGACTGCGGTGACCTGCCCGGACAGGGCACCGCCCTCCTGCCGTACGACACCGAGTTCGCCCTCCGGCCGTGCGGCGAACCCGACGGCGAGCGCGGCCACGGTCCGCCCGGACGCCAGCTCCGTCAGCAGCTTCTCGGCCTCCGCCCCCTCACAGGCGAGCAGGGCCTCGGTGGCCACCACCGCGCTCGTCAGGTAGGGCACCGGAGCCACCGCGCGCCCCAGCTCCTCCAACACGACGGCGGCTTCACGGTGCGTGGCGCCCTGGCCGCCCAGGGACTCCGGCACGAGGAGTCCGGCCAGGCCCATGCTCTCCGTGAGCAGCTTCCACAGCGAGCGGTCGTGCGGAGTGTCCGCCTCGATGCGCGCGAGCACCGACGCCGCGTCGCAGTGATCGGCCAACAGGTCGCGGACGGCCGAACGCAGCGCCTCTTCCTCGTCCGAGTACAGCAGATCGGTCATCGGGCGAGGTCCTTCCAGGCGACGTCCTTGTCGGTGCGCGGCTCGGAGGGCAGTCCGAGCACCCGCTCGGCGACGATGTTCAGCAGGACCTCGCTGGTCCCGCCCTCGATGCTGTTGCCCTTGGAGCGGAGGTAGCGGTACCCGGCCTCACGGCCGGTGAAGTCCACGAGTTCGGGCCGGCGCATGGTCCAGTCGTCGTACAAAAGGCCCTCCTCGCCAAGGAGTTCCACTTCCAGACCGCTGATCTCCTGGTTGAGACGGGCGAAGGCGAGCTTCATCCCGGAGCCCTCGGGGCCGGGCTGGCCGGCGACGAGCTGCTGCCGCAGCCGCTCGCCGGTGAGCCGGGCGACCTCGGCCTCCACCCAGAGCCGCAGCAACCGCTGGTGCAGGTCGTGGGTGCGCAGTTCGGGGCGCTCGCGCCAGGTCTTCGCGACCGAGCCGATCATGCCTCCCTCGCGCGGAATGCGCATGCCGCCGATGGAGACTCGCTCGTTCATCAGCGTGGTCTGTGCGACACGCCAGCCGTCTCCGACATCCCCGAGGCGCCGGGTGTCGGGGATGCGGACGTCGGTGAGGAAGACCTCGTTGAACTCGGCCTCGCCGGTGATCTGCCGCAACGGCCGGACCTCGACACCGGGGTCGGTCATGTCGCAGATGAAGTAGGTGATGCCCTGGTGCTTGGGCACGTCCGGGTCGGTACGGGCGATGAGGATGGCCCAGCGGGCGAGATGGGCGCTGGAGGTCCACACCTTCTGCCCGTTGACCCGCCACCCCTCGCCGTCCCGTACGGCCCGGGTGCCGAGCGCGGCGAGGTCGGATCCGGCGCCGGGTTCGCTGAACAGCTGGCACCACACCTCCTCGCCCGTCCACAGCGGCCTGAGGTACTGCCGCTTCTGCTCCTCGGTGCCGTAGCGGAGGATCGTCGGCGCGGCCATGCCCAGACCGATACCGATACGACGGGGGTCGTTGTCGGGCGCGCCCGCGGCCTCCAGTTCGGAGTCCACCACGGCCTGGAGCGAGCGCGGCGCGCCGAGGCCGCCGAGCCCTTCCGGGTAGTGCACCCAGGCGAGCCCCGCGTCGAAGCGGGCCCTGAGGAAGTCCAGGCGGCCCGTGTCGGCGGGCGGGTGCGACGCCAGCAACTCCCGGGTGCGGTCCCGCAGTTCGGCTGCGTCGGTCATGCGGAGGCTCCGTTCCCCGGTACGACCGCGACCCGGCCGGTGGTCACGCCGTCGGCGACGCGCTGGACGGCGGCCGCCGCCCCGCTCAACGGCACCCGCTCGCTGACGAGGGGCTTGATGGCGCCACAAGCGGCCAGTGCGGTGAGCTGCTCGTGGCAGTGCTGCACCAGCTTGGGGTTCTTGGTGTTGTACAGGCCCCAGTGCAGCCCGAGGATCGAGTAGTTCTTGACCAGGGCGTGGTTGAGCGCCGGGCTGGGGATGGACCCGCCGGCGAAACCCACGACGACGATCCGCCCCTCGAAGGCGACGACCTTCGTGGACTGCGTGTACGCGTCGCCCCCGACCGGGTCGTAGACGACGTCCACGCCCCGGCCCCCGGTGGCCTCCTTGACGGCCGCGACGACGTCCTGCGCGTGCCGGTCGATGACCACGTCGCAGCCCAGTTCCCGGGCGACGGCGGCCTTCCCGGCTCCGCCGACGACACCGATGACGGTGGCGCCGACCGCCTTCCCGAGCTGTACGGCCGCGCTGCCGACCCCTCCCGCCGCAGCGTGCACGAGCAGCGTCTCGCCGGCTTCCAGACCGGCGCGCCGGTGCAGGCCGAACCAGCCCGTCTGATAGCCGATGTGCAGCGCCGCGGCCTCGGCGTCGTCGAGCGCGTCGGGCGCGGGCAGCACGGCCGCGGCGTCGGCGACGGCGTACTCGGCGAAACCGCCGAACGGCAGTACGGGGTTGGCGATCACCCGCCGACCGTCCTCGGTCTCGCCGCAGATCTCCACGCCGGGAGTGAACGGGAGCGGTGGCCTGACCTGGTACTGACCCCGGCACAGCAGCGCGTCCGGGAAGTTGATGTTCGCGGCGCGCACCGTGAGCAGGATCTGGCCGTCGCCCGGCCTGGGCCGGTCCACCTCCTGGAGCCGCATCACCTCGCTCGGCTCGCCGTTCTCGTGCACCTGCCATGCCTGCATGCGGGGCCTCCAGCTTGTCTTGTCCGCCTCCGGAGGGCCTCGGCCGGTGAAGGGACCGATCGGGGCCGATCGCATACTAAGCGGTCGCTTGCCGATCGGGGAACCATCGGGTGCTCAAGGGCGGCGGGCGCCGGACTTCACGAGCGCCGGGGCCGCGCCCGTACGTGCATCCGCTCCCCCTGCGGACCGAACAGGCTCAGGAACTCCACCGGACCCTCCCCCGTCGAGCCGAACCAGTGCGGGACCCGCGTGTCGAACTCGGCCGCCTCCCCTGCGGCGAGCACGACGTCGTGCTCACCCAAAACCAGCCGCAGCCGCCCCGACAGCACATAAAGCCACTCGTAGCCCTCGTGCGTCCGCGGATCCGGTTCGGGACGCCGCTTGGGCTCGAGCACCTTGAAGGCCTGCAGGCCGCCGGGCTGGCGGGTGAGCGGCCAGTGGGTGCGGCCATGGCGCACGATCGGCTCGGACCGCACCCTCGGGTCCCCCACCGGCGGGGCACCGACCAGCTCGTCCAACGGCACCTGGTGAGCCTGCGCGATCGGCAGCAGCAGTTCGAGGCTGGGTTTGCGCAGCCCCGACTCCAGCCGCGAGAGAGTGCTCACGGAGATGCCGGTCGCCTCGGACAGCCCCGCGAGCGTCACCTCCCGCTCCTTCCGGATCCGCCGCAGCCGGGGACCCACCTCCGCGAGAACCTCGTCCGTACTCATGACAGGTATTGCAGTTCCGGCAAAGTTGTTTGTCAATCCTGCACCGTCCGGGCGACCGTCTCCGCGGAGGTGGTCACCATGACCGAGAAGTACGAAGTGATCGTCGTCGGCGGCGGAACGGCCGGACTGTCCGCGGCCCTGGTCCTTGGGCGGGCACGGCGCCGCACGCTCGTCGTCGACGCGGGCGAGCCGCGCAACGCGCCCGCGGCCCATATGCACGGATATCTCTCGCGCGACGGCATGCCGCCCGCCGAGTTCCTCGCCGTGGGCCGCGAGGAGATCGCCCGCTACGGCGTGGGGCTCCGGCGCGGCCGGGTGGTCGACGCCGTCCGGGACACGCACGGGGAGTTCGAGGTGACGCTCGCGGAAGGGCCGGTCCTGCACGCCCGGCGGCTGGTGGTGGCGACCGGCCTGAAGGACGAGCTGCCCACGGTTCCCGGTGTCGCCGAGCGCTTCGGGGACGATGTGCTGCACTGCCCGTACTGCCACGGCTGGGAGGTGCGCGACCAGGCCTTCGGGGTGCTCGCCTCGACACCGATGAGCGTGCACCAGGCCCTGATGGTCTCCCAGTGGTCGAAGGACGTGACCCTGTTCCTGCACACCGTCGCCGAGGACGAGATCGCCACCGAGGACCTGCGCCGGCTTGCGGCGGCCGGCGTCACGGTGGTTCCGGGCGAGGTGGCTGAGCTGGTGGTGGACGACGACCGGCTCACCGGCGTCCGGCTCGCGGACGGCACCGCCCACGACCGCTCGGTGCTGTTCGTTGCGCCCCGCCCCGTTCCGCAGATCGGCCTGTTCGAGCGCCTCGGTGCCGAGCTGAACGAGACCCCGTTCGGCACCTACCCGGTGGTCGACGAGCGGGGGCAGACCACCGTGCCCGGCCTGTGGGCGGCGGGCAACGCCGGCGGTTTCGCGGAGCAGGTCGTGAACGCGGCCAGCCGCGGCTACCGGGCCGGTGCCGCCATCAACGGCGAGCTGCTGATGACCGACCTGGACGCGATCGCGCGGGTGTAGACCCGGCGCCCGCGGTGCACCATGACTGCATGCTGCTGAGCCGGCTCGCACAGGTGTCCAGGGAGGTCGCCGCCACATCGGCGCGATCACGGAAGATCGCGCTGCTGGGCGAGCTGTTCCGGGCTGCCGACGCGGACGACGTGCCGATCGTCATTCCGTATCTGGCCGGGCGCCTGCCGCAGGGCCGGCTCGGCATCGGGTGGAAACTGCTCGCTCAGTCCGTTCCGCCCGCCCCCGGGCCGACGCTCACCGTGCGCGACGTCGACGAACGGCTGACCGGGATCGGGGCGGCGACCGGAACAGGGTCGCAGGCCGCGCGCAGGCGGCTGGTGGGCGAGCTGCTGGCGGCGGCCACCGAGGACGAGCAGCGGTTCCTCGTCGGACTGCTCACCGGCGAGGTGCGCCAGGGCGCCCTGGACGCCCTCGCCGCCGAGGGCCTGGCCGAGGCGACCGGGGCCGTCCCGTCGGACGTGCGCAGGGCGGTCATGCTGGCCGGATCGCTGCAGACGGTGGCGCAGGCCCTGCTCGCCGACGGCCCGGAGGCACTCGACCGGTTCCGGCTCACGGTGGGCCGCCCGGTGCTGCCGATGCTCGCGCGGACGGCGTCGTCGGTCGCGGAAGCGGTCGCGAAGCTGGGCGCCTGCGCGGTCGAGGAGAAACTCGACGGCATCCGCGTCCAGGTCCACCGCGACGGCGACGAAGTACGCGTCCACACCCGCACGCTCGACGACATCACCGACCGGCTGCCCGAGGTGACCTCGGCCGCCCTGGAGCTTGCGGGCGAACGGTTCGTCCTCGACGGCGAGGTCATCGCCCTGGACGAGAAGGCGCGCCCGCGCTCGTTCCAGCAGACCGCCGGACGCGTAGGGTCGCGGGTGGACGTGGCGGCGGCCGCGGCCGCCGTACCCGTCTCCCCCGTGTTCTTCGACGTCCTGTCGGTGGACGACCGGGATCTGCTGGACCTGCCCTTCGCCCGACGCCACGCCGAGCTGGCCCGGCTCGTCCCGGAGCCGATGCGGGTGCGGCGCACGCTGGTGGACGGGCCGCAGGACGTCGCCGCCGCGGAGGACTTCCTCGCCCGGACGCTGGGCCGCGGCCACGAAGGAGTGGTGGTCAAGGCACTCGACGCGCCCTACAGCGCGGGCCGGCGCGGCGCCTCCTGGCTGAAGGTCAAGCCCGTCCACACCCTGGACCTGGTGGTACTGGCCGCCGAGTGGGGCCATGGCCGCCGTACCGGCAAGCTCTCCAACCTCCACCTCGGTGCACGCAACCCGGACGGCTCCTTCGCCATGCTGGGCAAGACGTTCAAGGGCATGACGGACGCGATGCTCGCCTGGCAGACCGGGCGGCTGCGGGAACTGGCCGTGGACGACAACGGCTGGGTGGTGACCGTACGCCCCGAACTGGTAGTCGAGATCGCCTACGACGGACTGCAGCGGTCGACGCGCTACCCCGCGGGCGTGACCCTGCGGTTCGCCCGGGTGGTGCGCTACCGCGAGGACAAGCGGCCCGAGGAGGCCGACACGGTCGAGACCGTGCTGGCCTCCCACCCGGAGGCGGCCCCGTGAGCGCCCGGGCGAGGCACAGCGCCGGACTCCTGCTCTTCCGGCGCACCGAGCACGGCCCGGAGGTACTGCTCGGCCATATGGGCGGCCCGTTCTTCGCCCGCCGTGACGCGGGGGCGTGGACCCTGCCCAAGGGCGAGTACGAGCCCGGCGAACCCTCGTGGGACGCCGCCCGTCGCGAGTTCCAGGAGGAACTGGGACTGCCGCCGCCCGACGGGCAGGCCCTTCCGCTCGGCGAGGTGCGGCAGGCGGGCGGCAAGACCGTGACGGCATGGGCTCTCGAGGCGGACCTCGACCCGGCGACGGTCGTGCCGGGCACCTTCACCATGGAGTGGCCGCCGAGGTCGGGGCAGCTGAAGGAGTTCCCCGAACTGGACCGCGTGGAGTGGTTCGGCCTCGACCGGGCCCGGGATCTGATCGTGAAGGCCCAGGCGGCGTTTCTCGACCGGCTCGTGGAGCACTCGGGCTGAGTGCGCAGTACGCGTTGCGGTGGCCGCCGTCGCGCGGGAAGGTCGGAACAAAGCCTGTTCTCAGGAGGTCAGCCATGCCCATCGCCACCGTGAACCCGGCGACCGGCGAGACGCTCAAGACGTACGACGCCCTCGGCGAGGAGGAGATCGAGCGCAGGCTCGCCATCGCCGATGCCGCCTACCGCAGTCACCGTACGACGACGTTCGCCGAACGCGCGCTGCGCATGAACAGGGCGGCCGACCTGCTCGACGAGGACCAGCAGGACATCGCGCGGGTGATGACCACCGAGATGGGCAAGCCGATCAAACAGGCCCGTGCCGAGGCCGCCAAGTGCGCCAAGGCGATGCGCTGGTACGCCGAGCACGCGGAGGGACTGCTCGCCGACGAGGAACCGGCGGAGCGGGACGTGAAGGACTCGGGTGCCTCCTGGGCGCTCGTGCGCTACCGGCCGCTGGGCCCGGTGCTCGCCGTGATGCCGTGGAACTTCCCCATGTGGCAGGTGGTCCGGTTCGCGGCGCCCGCACTGATGGCGGGCAACGTCGGACTGCTCAAGCACGCCTCGAACGTCCCGCAGACCGCGCTCTACCTCGAGGACCTGCTGCGCCGGGCCGGCTTCGCCGAAGGCTGTTTCCAGACCCTGCTCATCGGCTCGGGCGCCGTCGAGCGGGTGTTGCGCGACCCCCGGGTCAAGGCCGCGACCCTCACCGGCAGCGAGCCGGCGGGCCGCTCCGTCGCCGCGATCGCCGGGGACGAGGTCAAGAAGACGGTCCTTGAGCTGGGCGGCAGCGACCCGTTCATCGTCATGCCCTCGGCGGAGCTCGACCGCGCCGCCGAGGTCGCGGTGACGGCACGGGTGCAGAACAACGGGCAGTCGTGCATCGCGGCCAAACGGTTCATCGTGCACACGGACGTGTTCGACGCGTTCGCCGAGCGGTTCGCGGCCGGCATGGCGGCGCTGAAGGTCGGCGACCCGATGGAGGAGGAGACGGACATCGGGCCGCTCTCCACCGAACAGGGCCGCGCGGACCTGGAGGAACTCGTCGAGGACGCGGTCGGGGCGGGCGCGCAGGTGTTGTGCGGCGGTGAGCGCCCGGACCGGCCGGGCTGGTTCTACCCGCCGACGGTCCTCGCCGGCATCACCCCCCGGATGCGCATCCACCAGGAGGAGGCGTTCGGCCCGGTCGCCACGCTGTACCGGGTCGCGGACCTCGACGAGGCCGTGGCGGTGGCGAACGACACGCCGTTCGGACTGAGTTCCAACGTCTGGACGCACAACGGCGTCGAACTCGACCGTTTTGTACAGGATCTCGAGGCGGGCGGCGTGTACGTCAACGGAATGACGGCATCCCATCCCGCGTTCCCCTTCGGCGGGGTCAAGCGCTCCGGGTACGGCAGGGAGCTGTCCGAGCACGGAATCCGAGAGTTCTGCAACATCACCACGGTATGGCACGGAGCGTGAGGGTTCCGCGGTTACGATCCCCTCTGTGAACCGCGAAGTGACCCTCCCTCTGATCGTCGACGACCACGGCACGTTGCAGGTGGCAGCCGCCGACGTCAGCAAGCTGCTGCGTACGCTCGGCGGCCGGTGGGTGCGCCTGGTCGAGGCCGGCGAGGAGGGGCTGGACGAGGACACGGTGGCGACGCTGACCATCGAACTCGCGAAGTTGGCGGACCGGATCGACGTGGCCTGCATCGCGCACAGTTCACGCCGCTAGGAACACCGGAGCGGCGGCCGTGGCGCCGGTTGCCCGCGCGGTCCCGCACTTCGTCCGGAGACCGGGCTCTCACCTGCCACCATCACACAAAGTAGTCGTTCGCTCACTCTGTGTTTGTCGCTGAAGTGGAGTAGGCCGACGAGATATCCCCGGGCCACCGGGTGATCGTGGGTGGGCACCCGCAGACGGGTGAACACCCCTTCCGCCGGGGGAGCCAAGTCCCCCGCCAAGGCGAAAGAAGGCGCGCTCCATGGCGACTCTGTGCAGACCTGCGGTCTCCGTTCCGGAATATGTGATCACGATGGAGGAGACGCTCGAACTCGCGCGTACCCGCCACCCCGACCACCCCCAACTCCCGCTGGCACTGCGACTGATCGAGAACACCGGGGTCCGCACCCGGCACATCGTGCAGCCCATCGAGGAGACGCTGAAGCACCCCGGGTTCGAGGAGCGCAACAACCTTTACGAGGCCGAGGCGAAAGCCCGTGTGCCCGCGGTCGTCCAGCAGGCCCTGGACGACGCCGAACTGCTCACCCGGGACATCGACGTGATCATCTACGTGTCGTGCACCGGCTTCATGATGCCCTCGCTGACCGCGTGGTTGATCAACTCGATGGACTTCGAGACCGACACCCGGCAGATACCCATAGCCCAGTTGGGCTGTGCCGCCGGCGGCGCGGCCATCAACCGGGCGCACGACTTCTGCACGGCGTACCCCGACGCCAACGCGCTGATCGTGGCCTGCGAGTTCTGCTCGCTGTGCTACCAGCCCACCGATCTGGGCGTCGGCTCGCTGCTGTCCAACGGCCTGTTCGGTGACGGCATCGCGGCGGCGGTCGTACGCGGCAAGGGCGGCACCGGCATCAAACTGGAGCGCAACGGCTCGTACCTGATCCCCAAGACGGAGGAGTGGATCGCATACGACGTCCGGGCCACCGGATTCCACTTCCTGCTGGACAAACGGGTTCCCACCACGATGGAACCGCTCGCCCCGGCCCTCAAGGAACTGGCGCGACAGCACGGCTGGGACGCCTCCGACCTGGACTTCTACATCGTCCATGCGGGCGGCCCGCGCATCCTGGACGACCTGTGCAGGTTTCTGCAGGTGCCGCCCCATGCCTTCCGGTTCAGCAGAGCCACGCTCACCGAGTACGGCAACATCGCGAGCGCGGTCGTCCTGGACGCCCTGCGCCGACTGTTCGAGGCGGGCGGCGCCGAGCACTCGGCCCGCGGTCTGCTGGCGGGCTTCGGACCGGGCATCACCGCGGAGATGGCGCTGGGCCGCTGGCACATCCCGGCCAACGGGTCCAACGGGTCCAAGTGAGACGACCACCGACACGGACAGTGAGGCGGCGCGAGATGACCGAAGAGACGATCAACGGCACCCTGCCGCCGGTCCGCTCCTGGCCCGCCGCCGAACCGACCGGTGTCGACTTCGACCCGGCGCCGGCCGGGCTGATGCACAAAGGCCCGGTCACCCGGTTCGAACTGCCCCAGGATGAGAGCCGGAACTGGCTCACGACGGGCTACGACGACGCGCGTACGGTCGTGAACGGCCCCCGCTTCGGCCGCGAGTCGGTGGCGGGACGGCAACCCGCCGGGTCCCCCGCCCACTTCGCGCCGCGGCCCGGCGCCGTCGTGCGGTGAGCCGCTCATGACGACGACCGAAGGAATGGCGGCGACCGAGGGCACGGGTGCCGGCGACGGGGCCAGGGCGAGCGAAGGGCTGCTCGTGCCGCCGGGCCACGGACGCGTGGTGCGAACACCGGCCCAGCACGTGACATTCAAGGTGACGGGCTCGCACTCGCGCACGGCGTCCACGTTCGAGGTGATCGTGCCGCCGGGGTTCGACGTCGGCGCACATGTGCACACACGCAGCGAGGAGCTGTTCTACGTCCTCGAAGGCGAGCTGGACGTGCTCGCCTTCGAACCGCGCGTGCGGACCCCCGACCACTGGCAGAAGTGGGAGTCCCGCTCGGGCACCCGGGTGGTGCGGGCGACCCCGGGCACGATCATCGTCGTACCGCCGGGGTGCCCGCACGCCTTCGCGAACCCCACGGAGACCCCGGCGAAGATGTTCTTCCAGGCCTCCCCGCCGCCCGATCACGAACGGTACTTCGAGGAGCTGCTGGAGATCCTGGGGCAGGAAGGACCACCGGACCACGAGGCGATCGAGGAGCTGCGCAGGCGGTACGACATCGAGCAGCTGACACCGCTCAGGCACCGTTGACTATCGGATCGGCAGCCCCGAGAGGGTGCGCGCGATCACCAGTCGCTGGATCTCGCTCGTGCCTTCGAAGATCGTGTAGATGCCTGCGTCGCGGTGCATCCGCTCGACCGGGTACTCGCGCGTGTAGCCGTTGCCGCCGAGGATCTGGATCGCCTGGGCGGTGACCTTCTTGGCCGTCTCGCTCGCGAACAGCTTCGACATGGAACCCTCGGCCGCCGTGAACGGCCTGCCGTTGATCGCCATCCACGAGGCCCGCCACACCAGCAGCCGCGCCGCGTCGATCTGCGTGCGCATGTCGGCGAGCTGGAAGGCCACGCCCTGGTTGTCGATGATCGGCCGTCCGAACTGCTCGCGTGTCTTCGCGTAGTCCAGCGCCACCTCGTAGGCCGCCCGGGCGGTGCCCACGGCCATCGCACCCACGGCGGGACGGGACGCCTCGAACGTGGCCATGGCGGCGTTCTTCACCCGCTCGCCGCCCGCCTTCGCCTTCTCCCGGGCCCTGGCGAGCCGCTCGTCCAGCTTCTCCTTGCCACCGAGCAGGCAGGAGCCGGGGACACGCACGTTGTCGAGGATCACCTCGGCGGTGTGCGAGGCGCGAATGCCGTGCTTCTTGAACTTCTGGCCCTGGGCGAGGCCCGGCGTGTTCGGCGGGACGATGAAGGACGCGTGGCCCTTGGAGCCCAGCCCGGGGTCGACGACCGCGACGACGACGTGGACATTGGCGATCCCGCCGTTGGTCGCCCAGGTCTTTGTGCCGTTGATCACCCACTCGTCCTTGGCCTCGTCGTACACGGCGCGTGTACGCATGGACCCGACGTCGGAGCCGGCGTCGGGCTCCGAGGAGCAGAAGGCTGCCACCTTGACGTCGTTCGGGTCGCCGTACATCTGGGGGATCCAGGTGCCGATCTGCTCCTCGGTGCCGTTGGCGAGGACGCCGACGGCGGCGAGGCCGGTGCCGACGATGGACAGGGCGATGCCCGCGTCACCCCAGAACAGCTCCTCCATCGCCACGGGGATGCCGAGGCCGGTGGGGTCGAAGTACTGCTGGGCGTAGAAGTCGAGGGAGTAGATGCCGACCTTCGAGGCCTCCTGGATGACCGGCCAGGGAGTCTCCTCACGCTCGTCCCATTCGGCGGCCGCGGGGCGGATCACATCGGCCGCGAAGCCGTGCAGCCAGTCCCGGACCTCCTTCTGTTCGTCGTTGAGCTCCATGGTGAACTCGGCCATGTCCCCTCCAGCGCTGCGCTAAGCTGTTACTTGCGGTAACCGCAGTCTGTTACTCACCAGTAGGAAAGTCAACTCCCCGGCCGGAGCCGAAGGTCTTCGGCGGGTGGTCGGCAGCTCGTTCGATACCGACCTGCCTTTCAGTGTTAGTTTGCGCAGGCGTCACCGATACAGCACGGGTGGGGAGAGATCATGGAGACCACGCAGCGGGCCGATCAGCAGCGGTCCGCCGACCGCCGACGGCGCGAGCTGCTGGAGGCCGCCGACCGGGTGGTGCTGCGCGACGGCCCAGGGGCCTCGATGAACGCCATCGCCGCCGAAGCAGGCATCACCAAGCCGATCCTCTACCGCCATTTCGGCGACAAGGGCGGACTGTACGCCGCTCTCGCCAAACGCCACACGGACGCGCTCCTCGACTCGCTGCGGGCGGCACTGGACGCCCCGGCCGAGCGAAGGGAGCGGGTCGAGGCCACGCTGGACACGTATCTCGCGGCGATCGAGGCCCGTCCGCAGGTCTATCGCTTCCTGATGCATCCGGCGGAGGGCGGTACGCCGAGCGACCAGGGCTTCGACACGCGGCACTCCATCCCGGTACTGCGCCGGATGGGTGAGGAGCTGGCCGTGTTCATCGAGGAGCGGCTGGACCTCGGGCCGGGCAGCCACCAGCTCGCTCGGGTCTGGGGACACGGCATCGTCGGGATGATGCACGCGGCCGGCGACTGGTGGCTCGGCGAGCGGCCCTGCTCCCGGGCCGAGTTGGTACGTAGCCTGGCGGACCTGCTGTGGGGCCGGCTGGCCGCCGCCGGGGACCGCGTGGGCGGCCCGGGGTTCTGAGCGGGCGCCCGGCGGCGGCTCTGCCGGGGCCGGGCGCACCCGCGCGAGGGCGATCGGCACGGACCGGCGCCGCTAACGGGTCCCGGCGGCGGCCCGGCCGCCCCAGGACGCCCTGGCCGCCTGCCGCATCACCCGGCGCTGCCTGCGGCCGTCGAGCCGGTCGACGTACAGGCCTCCGTCCAGGTGGTCGCACTCGTGCTGAAGGCACCGGGCGAACCACCCGGTGCCGTGCACCGTGAGCGGCTCGCCGTCCACCGTGAACCCCTCCACGACCGCATGGTCGTACCGCTCCGTACCGGCTTCGAGGCCGGGCAGCGAAAGACATCCCTCGGGGCCGCGCAGCACCACTCCGTCGGCCTCGACCAGCCGCGGGTTCACCACGTGCCCCAGATGGCGGACGTCCTCGTCGTCGGGGCAGTCGTACACGAACACCCGCAGCGGCTCACCGATCTGGTTCGCCGCCAGCCCCACCCCCTGCGCGGCGTACATCGTGGCGAACATGTCCTCGACGAGCCGGGCCAGTTCGGGGCCGAAGCCGGTGACCGCCTCACAGGGGTTGCGCAGCACCGGGTCACCGAGCAGGGTGACGGGCCTCACGCGCCCTCGGGCGCCCGGGATCGAGCCATGTCGCATGGCGGCAAGGGTACGGTCCTCAAGGCAGCGCGAACGTCGGCGTGGTGCCACGATTCGGGTGCGTGAACGGATCTCGATAGGCTGAGGTCCACACGTTGCCGGGACAGGGCGCGGCGCCGTATGCAAGGAGGATCGAGAACTGATGGCAGGCAACTCGGACCCGCTGACGCCGCGGGCCAAGCTCGCCGTGACCGCGGGCAAGGCGGTCGCTGCGGCATCCCGCGCCGCCGGACGCGGAAGCGGATCGGTGATCGGCGGCCGAGTCGCGCTCAAACTCGACCCCGACCTGCTCGCCCGACTGGCCCAGAACCTGGACGTGATCCTGGTCTCGGCCACGAACGGCAAGACCACGACCACCCGGCTGATCGCCGAGGCGCTGGGCGCCGCGGGCCCGGTCGTGTCCAACGCGCTGGGCGCCAACATGCCCGCGGGCATCACCTCGGCGCTGGCCGGCGGCTCGGACGCCAAGTTCGGCGTGATCGAGGTCGACGAGAAGTACCTCGCCGGCGTCGCCCGGGACACCGACCCGAAGTGCATCGCGCTGCTCAACCTCTCCCGCGACCAGCTCGACCGCGCCGCGGAGACCCGCATGCTCGCGGAGAACTGGCGCGAGGGCCTTGCCGGTTCCAAGGCCGTCGTGGTCGCCAACGCGGACGACCCGCTGGTCGTCTGGGCCGCCTCCTCCTCGCCCAACGTGGTCTGGGTCGCCGCCGGGCAGATGTGGAAGGACGACGCCTGGTCCTGCCCCTCCTGCGGCGGTGTGATGCAGCGCCCCGGCGACGACTGGTACTGCGGCGAGTGCGGCTTCCGCCGGCCGACCCCGTCCTGGGCGCTGTCCGGCGACCACGTCCTCGACCCGCACGGTTCCGCCTGGCCGATCCACCTCCAGCTGCCGGGCCGGGCCAACAAGGCCAACGCCGCGAGTTCGGCCGCGGTGGCCGCCGTCTTCGGCGTGCCCCCGCAGGTCGCCCTGGAGCGCATGTACCAGGTCCAGGCGGTGGCCGGGCGCTACGACGTCGTCCAGTTCCAGAGCCGCGACCTGCGCCTGCTGCTGGCGAAGAACCCGGCCGGCTGGCTGGAGACCTTCTCGCTCATCGACCCGCCGCCGACCCCGGTGATCCTCTCGGTGAACGCCCGCGGCGCGGACGGCACCGACACCTCCTGGCTGTGGGACGTCGACTACACGCGGCTGACCGGCCACCCGATCTTCGTCATCGGCGACCGCAAGCTGGACCTCGCCGTGCGCCTGGAGGTCGCGAACCAGTCCTTCCAGGTCTGCGAGAACCTCGACCAGGCCGTCCAGCAGGCACCGCCCGGCCGGATCGAGGTCATCGCGAACTACACGGCCTTCCAGGACCTGCGCCGCCGCGTCGGCAACTGACCACTAAGGACGATCTTCGATGAGTGACAACAGCCTGCGTCTGGTGTGGATCTACCCGGACCTGCTCAGCACCTACGGCGACCAGGGCAACGCCCTCGTCGTGGAGCGCCGGGCCCGTCAGCGCCGACTCGACGTGGCACGCCTGGACGTACGCAGCGACCAGCCCATCCCCACCTCCGGCGACATCTATCTGATCGGTGGCGGTGAGGACCGTCCGCAGCGACTCGCGGCGGAGCGGCTGCGCCGCGACGGCGGCCTGTACCGGGCCGTCGAGAACGGTGCGATCGTCTTCTCGGTCTGCGCGGGCTACCAGATCCTCGGCCACGAGTTCGTCAACGATCTCGGACAGCGTGAACCGGGTCTCGGCCTGCTCGACGTGGTGTCGGTGCGCGGCGAGGGCGAGCGGTGTGTCGGCGACGTGCTCGCGGACATCGACCCGCGCCTCGGCCTGCCCCAGCTCACCGGCTTCGAGAACCACCAGGGCGTCACCCACCTCGGTCCCACCGCCCGCCCCTTGGCGCAGGTGCGGCTCGGCCGGGGCAACGGCACGGGCGACGGCACGGAGGGCGCGTACAACGACACGGTCTTCGGCACGTACATGCACGGGCCCGTCCTCGCCCGCAACCCGCTGATCGCGGACATGCTGCTGAAACTGGCGCTCGACGTGAACGCGCTGCCGCCGGTCGACGACCGCTGGTACGAGGCCCTGCGCACCGAGCGCATCGCGTCGGCCGAGCAGCCCGCCTAGGCCCTGTCCCGCCGGCCCGGAAACGGTTCTTCGGCGCCCGCCCGAGGGCGTGCGCACCGGCCGGGCCGACGGGCGGGACCGGCCCGTCTGACGGTCTGTCCGCACAGCTGAGCGGGCGCGTCCAGCAGGCGGACGCACGGTGCGGCGCCGCCCCCCTCCGCCGGTAGGCTGGCAGGGATCGAACCGGACAGCGTGGTCCGGTCCCCGGCCCACGTGGAGAAGGTATTTCGGGCTATGCGCATTGGTGTCCTCACCTCCGGCGGTGACTGCCCCGGCCTGAACGCCGTCATCCGGTCCGTCGTGCACCGCGCCGTCGTCGACCACGGCGACGAGGTCATCGGCTTCCGCGACGGCTGGAAGGGCCTCCTGGAGTGCGACTACCTCAAGCTCGACCTCGACGCGGTGAGCGGCATCCTGGCTCGCGGCGGCACCATCCTCGGCTCCTCCCGGGTCCGCCCCGAGCATCTGCGGGACGGTGTGGAGCGGGCCAGGGGCCATGTCGAGGAACTCGGTCTCGACGCCATCATCCCGATCGGCGGTGAGGGCACCCTCAAGGCGGCCCGGCTGCTGTCGGACAACGGTCTGCCGATCGTCGGCGTGCCCAAGACCATCGACAACGACATCGCCGTCACGGACGTCACCTTCGGCTTCGACACGGCCGTGGGCGTGGCGACCGACGCCCTCGACCGGCTGAAGACCACCGCCGAGTCCCACCAGCGGGTACTGATCGTCGAGGTCATGGGCCGGCACACCGGCTGGATCGCGCTGCACTCGGGCATGGCGGCCGGCGCCCACGCGATCGTCGTTCCGGAACGCCCCTTCGACATCGAGGAGTTGGCCGCGCGGGTGGGTGAGCGGTTCGACGCAGGCAAGCGGTTCGCGATCGTGGTGGCCGCCGAGGGCGCCAAGCCGAAGCCGGGCACCATGGTCTTCGACGAGGGCGGCAAGGACGTCTACGGTCACGAGCGCTTCGCCGGTATCGCGCGCCAGCTCTCCGTGGAGCTGGAGGAGCGGCTCGGCAAGGAGGCCCGTCCCGTCATCCTCGGGCACGTCCAGCGCGGCGGCACGCCGACGGCCTACGACCGCGTGCTCGCCACCCGGTTCGGCTGGCACGCCGTCGAGGCGGTGCACCGCGGCGAGTTCGGAAAGATGACCGCGCTGCGCGGCACGGACATCCTGATGGTGTCGCTCGCCGAGGCCGTGGAGACGCTGAAGACGGTGCCGTCCGAGCGCTACGCCGAGGCCGAGACCGTCCTGTAGGCACCGCCCGGTCCCAGCCGCCCCCGGTCGCGAGCGCGACCGGGGGCGGTTCTACTCTGGTGCGGACAGACAGCGCACACCCCCACGAATCAGGAGCCGGCGGATGGATCACAGCGGGCACGGCATGACCACGGATCTGCCGCCGTTCACGCTGGGACGGGGTCTGGAGTGGTCCACGGACCCGTTCTTCCTCGTCGCCTGCCTGGCCGGGCTCGCACTGTACGGCTGGGGTGTCGCACGGCTGGTCCGGCGTGGCGACAAGTGGCCCGTGGGCCGCACGATCGCCTACACCGTCGGCGTGCTGATGGTGATGCTGACCATGTGCACGAAGCTGAACGACTACGGCATGGTCATGTTCAGTGTGCACATGGTGCAGCACATGGTGATCAGCATGCTCGCCCCGATCCTGATCCTGCTGGGTGCGCCGATCACCCTGGCGCTGCGGGCGCTGCCGACCGCGGGCCGCGACCGCACGGGTCCGCGCGAACTGCTGCTGATGCTGTTGCACAGCCGCTACATCCGGATCATCACCCACCCGGCCTTCACGATCCCGCTGTTCATCGCCAGCCTGTACGGCCTGTACTTCAGCCCCCTGTTCGACTTCCTGATGGGGTCGAAGGCCGGGCACATCGCGATGATGGTCCACTTCCTCGCCGTCGGCCTGGTGTTCTTCTGGCCGATCATGGGCATCGACCCGGGGCCGCACCGCCCCGGCCATCTGATGCGCATGCTGGAGCTGTTCGCGGGCATGCCGTTCCACGCGTTCTTCGGAATCGCGCTGATGATGGCCTCCACGCCGATGGTCGCCACCTACGAACACCCGCCCGCCTCCCTCGGCATCGACGCGCTCGCCGACCAGACCTCGGCGGGCGGCATCGCCTGGGCCTTCAGCGAGGTCCCCTCGGTGCTCGTCCTCCTGGCCCTGCTCTTCCAGTGGTACGGCTCCGAACAGCGGCAGGCCAAGCGGATGGACCGGGCCGCGGACCGCGACGGCGACAAGGAACTCGAGGCGTACAACGCCTATCTCGCCTCACTCAACGCACGCGGTAACTGAATCCTGGTGTCCCACACGTCCGCCGAGGAGGCACGCCTCCGGGGGCGCGCCGAGTGCGCGCAGCGGGCGAAGGAGATCCGGGAACGGCTCGCGGACGTCCGCGGCCCGGCCCGGGCGCCGACCCGCGCCGGCTTCGAGACGTCCGGGGGGCGCACCTTCTGCCTGGGGCCGCGGGCGCACGGACCGGTGTACGGGCCGCTCGGGGACCGTGGCAGACAGGGCATGGCGTTCGCCGACACCGCCGACATGCGGTAGCGGGACCGCCTGGACGTCCCGTCGCCGCGGGTGGCGCGGCTGGTGTCCTGCGGGGGAACCACGACCCGCGGCCATGGCCCGTCCCGCCACGAATCGGCCTCCTGGACGGGCGGAGCCGCCTGGAAGTCCGGAACTCATCTGGTCGTCTGCACCGTGCGCAGGCGGAACGGGAGGCACCATGGAAGGCGACGAACCATGAGGAGGGTGTTGCGATGCCCGGTTCCACGAAGGCGATGGGGGTGCTCACCGTAGGTGGGCTCGTGGTGGTGACGGCCTACACGGTGGCGCTCGGCGGCAACGGCTGGCTGTGGTTCGGCTGGATCGTGCTCGGCCTGATCACACTCGGCATGGTCGCCACCCGCAATTCCTGAGGGTCACTGCCGGGGGAACCGACCCGCCGAGTGCACCCCCGGCTGGTACTTGGGCAGCCGGGCGGTGATCTTCATGCCTGCACCCACCGCGGTCTCGATGACGAGCCCGTGGTCGTCGCCGTACACCTGGCGCAGCCGGTCGTCCACGTTGGACAGGCCGATGCCGCCCGACGGGCTGATCTCTCCGGCGAGGATCCGGCGCAGCAGCTCGGGGTCCATGCCCGCGCCGTCGTCCTCGATGACGACCAGAGCCTCGGCGCCCGTGTCCTGCGCGGTGATGCTGATGTGCCGTTTGTCGGCCGTCCCCTCCAGGCCGTGCTTGACGGCGTTCTCCACCAGCGGCTGAAGACACAGGAAGGGCAGCGCGACCGGCAGCACTTCGGGGGCGATCTGAAGGGTGACCGAGAGACGGTCGCCGAAGCGGGCCCGCACCAGCGCCAAGTAGTGGTCGATGGCGTGCAGTTCGTCGGCGAGCGTGGTGAAGTCGCCGCGGCTTCTGAAGGAGTAGCGGATGAAGTCGGCGAATTCCAGCAGCAGCTCGCGGGCCCGCTCGGGATCCGTGCGTACGAACGAGGCGATCACGGCCAGCGAGTTGAAGATGAAGTGCGGGGAGATCTGCGCGCGCAGGGCCTTGATCTCGGCCTCGATCAGCCGCGTACGGGACTGGTCGAGGTCCGCCAGCTCCAGCTGTACGGAGACCCAGCGCGCGACCTCGGCGGCCGCCCGGACGAGCACGGCGGACTCCCGGGGCGCGCAGGCCACCAGCGCGCCGTGCACCCGGTCGTCGACCGTGAGCGGGGCGACGACGGCCCAGCGCAGTGGGCAGTCCGGCTCGTCGCACCGCAGGCGGAAGGCCTCACCGCGGCCGGTCTCCAGCGGGCCGACGAGCCGGCCCAGCACTTCGTCGCGATGGTGTTCCCCGGCACCGTCCCAGGCCAGCACCGCCTCCCTGTCGGTGAGGCACAGCGCGTCCGTGCCCAGCAGCGTGCGCAGCCGGCGTGCGGACTTGCGGGCCGTCTCCTCGGTGAGCCCCGCACGCAGCGGCGGAGCCGCCAGGGAAGCCGTGTGCAGGGTCTGGAAGGTGGCGTGCTCGACGGGTGTGCCGAGCCCGCCGAGACTCTCCGGGCGCGCGGTGCGCCGCCCCAGCCAGAACCCGGCGGCGAGCAGTGGGAGCACGGCCACGCACAGGCCCGCGAGGAATCCGCTCACGCCTTCACCTCCGCCCGCAGTTCCTCGGGGAGATGGAACCGGGCCAGGATCGCGTCCGTCTCGGCCGGAACCCGCCCCGGCGTCGCCAGCGACACGAGCACCATGGTCAGGAATCCGAGCGGCACCGACCAGAGCGCGGGCCAGGCGAGCAGGGCGTGCAGGGTCCCGGTGCCCGGATAGGCGGCCATGGTCGCCGTGACGGCGACGAACGCGGAACCGCCCCCGACCAGCATGCCCGCAGCGGCCCCGGGCGGGGTCAACCGGCGCCACCAGATGCCGAGGACGAGCAGCGGGCAGAACGACGACGCGGACACGGCGAAAGCGAGCCCCACCGCGTCGGCGACGGGGAGTCCGCCGACGAGGACGCTCGCCGCCAGCGGCACCGCCATGGCCAGCAGTGTGCCGAGCCGGAAGTGGCGTACGCCCCGCGACGGCAGTACGTCCTGGGTGAGCACTCCCGCCACCGCCATGGTCAGTCCCGACGCCGTGGACAGGAAGGCCGCGAACGCCCCGCCCGCCACCAGTGCGCCCAGCAGGTCCCCGCCGATTCCGCCGATCATCCGGTCGGGCAGCAGCAGCACCGCTGCGTCCGCGTCCCCGGTGAGGGTGAGTTCGGGGGCGTAGAGCCGCCCGAGGGCCCCGTAGACGGGCGGCAGGAGGTAGAAGGCGCCGATCAGGGCGAGCACGGCGACCGTGGTGCGCCGGGCGGCGACACCGTGGGGGCTGGTGTAGAAGCGGACCACCACGTGCGGCAGCCCCATGGTGCCCAGGAACGTGGCGAGAATCAGTCCGTACGTGGCGTACAGGGGGCGTTCCTCGCTGCCGGATTCCGGGGATGTCGACATGTCGCCGTTGTCGCCGCCGTCGGCGACGGGGACGCGGTCGCCCTTGCCGAAGGCGAGCCGGGTACCGCGTTCGACGTGGTGGACGCCCGGGGCCAGGTCCACGCGCTGCTCCGTGTACCGCCGCCCGTCGACCGTGCCCGTCGCCGTGACGTCGAGCCGGCGGGACAGCTTCAGATCGAGGCTCTCGTCGATCCGCACCACGCGGTGGTCGCGGAAGGCCGGCGGTTCGGCGAAGGCGCCGCGCGGCGCTCCGTCCCCCTGCCAGGCCAGCACCAGGAAGAGCGCGGGCACCAGCAGAGCGGTGAGTTTGAGCCAGTACTGGAACGCCTGGACGAAGGTGATGCTGCGCATACCGCCGGCGGCGACGGTCGCGACGACGACGACCGCCACGATGATCCCGCCGAGCGGGTCGGGCGCACCCGTGAGCACCGTCAAGGTGAGACCCGCGCCCTGGAGCTGGGGCAGGAGGTACAGCCAGCCGACGCCCACGACGAAGGCCCCGGCGAGTCTGCGCACGGGATGCGAGGCCAGCCGGGCCTCGGCGAAGTCCGGCAGCGTGTAGGCACCGGAGCGGCGCAGCGGGGCGGCGACGAACAGGAGCAGGACGAGATAGCCGGCGGTGTAGCCCACCGGGTACCAGAGCATGTCGGGGCCCTGGACGAGGACTAGACCCGCGATGCCGAGGAAGGAGGCGGCGGAGAGGTACTCACCACTGATCGCGGCGGCGTTCAGACGGGGCCCGACCGTGCGGGAGGCGACGTAGAAGTCGGACGTGGTGCGGGAGATCCGCAGCCCGAAGGCGCCGACGAGGACCGTGGCGAGCACGACCAGGGCGACCGCGGGAACGACGTAGTTCTGGTTCACGACGGTCCCTCAGCGGTCCTCGACGAGCCGGACGAAGTCTCTTTCGTTGCGCTCGGCGCGGCGCACGTACCAGCGGGCGAGCAGGACGAGCGCCGGGTAGAGGCAGAAGCCGAGCACCACCCATTCGAGGCCCGCGTTCCGAGTGGTGGCGAACACCAGGGGAAGTGGCCCCACCAGGAGGACCAGTACGGTGAACACGACGACGGCCACCCGCAGCTGACTGCGCATCAGGGAGCGGACATAGGTGTGACCGAGCGTGGTCTGCTCGTCGATCTCGGTACGCGGCCGGTAGTACCCGGAGGTCCTGCGGGTACGCCGGGGCGGACCCGTGACGACGACACGGCGTTCGGTGGGGTCCTGGGGCACGCCGTTGCCCCTCACCGGCCGGTGGTCCGGCGCATGAGCAGATCCCGCAGCTCACGGGCGTGACGCCGGCTGACCTGTAGTTCGACCGAGGCGACGAGGACGCTCACCGTGCCCGCGTCCAGGCGGAGTTCGTCGACATGACGCAGGGCGACGAGGTGGCGGCGGTGGATGCGGACGAACCCCCGCGTACGCCAGCGCTCCTCCAGGGTGGACAGCGGGATGCGGACGAGATGGCTGCCGTGGGCGGTGTGCAGGCGGGCGTAGTCCCCGTGCGCCTCCACGTGGGTGATGTCCTCGACCGGCACGAACCGCATCACACCGCCGAGCTCCACGGATATGTGGTCCGGGTCGGGTTCGTGCACGGGTATCAGCGGTGTGGCCTCCCGCAGTTCCGCTGCCCGGCGCACGGCCTCGGCGAGCCGTTCGCGGCGCACCGGCTTGAGGACGTAGTCGACCGCCTTGAGGTCGAAGGCCTGTACGGCGAATCCCTCGTGGGCGGTGACGAACACCACCAGTGGCGGCCGGGCGAACCCGGTCAGCAGCCGGGCCATCTCGAGGCCGTCGAGTCCCGGCATGTGGATGTCGAGGAAGACCACGTCGACCGCGTCGGGACCGGCGGGCCCGGTCTCCAGGGCACGGTTGATACGGCGCAGCGCCTCCGTCGCGTCGCTCGCGCCCTCCACGCTGCCGATCCGCGGATCCGCTTGCAGCAGATACAACAACTCCTCGAGAGAGGGGCGTTCGTCGTCGACGGCGAGGGCGCGCAGCATGAACGTGGAGTGTAGGAGCATTCCGCACGTGTGGACATGTGCGCAGCATGGACGTTCTCGCTGGATACAGTGCCCGCATGAACAGCAGGCCAGCGCCGTTCGACGAGCTCGACCGGAAGATCGTCACCGCTCTGATGGCGAATGCCAGGACCAGTTTCGCCGAGATCGGCGCAGCCGTCGGCCTGTCGTCCACAGCGGTCAAGCGCCGGGTGGACCGGCTGCGCGAGACGGATGTGATCACCGGGTTCACGGCCACGGTCAAGCCGTCGGCGCTGGGCTGGCGTACGGAGGCGTACGTCGAGGTGTACTGCGAGGGCGCGGCGCCGCCCCGCAGGCTGGCGGAGGTCGTGCGCAACCATCCGGAGATCACGGCCGCCATGACCGTGACGGGCGGCGCGGACGCCTTGCTGCACGTGCGGGCGCGGGACGTGGAGCACTTCGAGGAGGTGCTGGAACGCATCCGCACGGAGCCGTTCATCCGGAAGACGATCAGCGTGATGGTACTGTCCCATCTGCTCCCGGAGAGCCCTGAGGCGGGCGCGAGCAACGTCGCCCCCGACAGCGCAGCAGACGTGCGCTGACCAGCCCGAAGACGCATCATTCATGCGTCGACGCGCAGCCATCCTTGCTTGTCGGCCGTCCCCGTCGCTTCCTACCTTGGTCTCACCCAGTCAACGCCCCAGGAAGCGGAGGAACCCCTCTGTGCCCGACATCCGTGTGCCGCGGCGGCGGCGCTTCCTCGTCTGCGAACCCAGACACTTCGCCGTGCAGTACGCGATCAATCCCTGGATGCATCCCGACCTGCAGGTGGACGTGGATCTGGCCCGGGACCAGTGGCAGTCGCTGATCCACGTCTACCGCGACCACGGCCACACCGTGGACACCGTGGAGCCGGTGCCCGGCCTCCCGGACATGGTGTTCGCCGCCAACTCCGCGGTCGTCGTCGACGGCCGCGTCTTCGGCTCCCTGTTCCACGCGCCCGAGCGGCGTCCCGAGTCCCTCCACTACGAGACGTGGTTCAAGGCGGCCGGCTACACCGTCCATCGCCCCGAGTCCGTCTGCGAGGGCGAGGGCGACCTGGTGTGGACGGGCCGCTATGTGCTCGCCGGCACCGGATTCCGTACGACCCGCGAGGCGCATCGCGAGGTCCAGGAGTTCTTCGGGCACCCGGTGATCAGCCTGACCCTGGTCGACCCGTACTTCTACCACCTGGACACGGCGCTGTTCGTCCTCGACGACGACAACATCGCGTACTACCCGGAGGCGTTCTCCCCCGGCAGCCGCGAGGTCCTCGCCCGGCTGTACCCGGACGCGGTGCTCGCCACCCACGACGACGCCATGGCCTTCGGTCTCAACTCCGTCTCCGACGGACGCCATGTCTTCATCGCCCCGAAGGCCGAGGCGCTGGCCGCCCGGCTCACCGAGCACGGCTACGACCCCGTCCCCGTCGACCTGTCGGAGTTCCAGAAGGCCGGCGGCGGCATCAAGTGCTGCACTCAGGAGATCCGCCCATGACCGCACCCGCCCGTACCCGCTCGTCCGCGGAGCTGATCCGTGCCGAGGAGCCGGTCCTCGCGCACAACTACCATCCGCTTCCGGTGGTCGTCGCCCGCGCCGAGGGCGCCTGGGTCGAGGACGTCGAGGGCCGCCGTTACCTCGACATGCTCGCCGGCTACTCCGCCCTCAACTTCGGGCACCGCAATCCCGTGCTGATCGAGGCGGCCCACCGCCAGCTGGACCGGCTGACCCTCACCTCGCGCGCCTTCCACAACGATCAGCTGGCCGAGTTCGCCGAGTCCCTGGCCGCGCTCACCGGCCAGGACATGGTGCTGCCGATGAACACGGGCGCGGAGGCGGTGGAGAGCGCGGTCAAGGTGGCCCGCAAGTGGGCGTACGAGGTCAAGGGTGTCCCGGCCGACCGGGCGACGATCGTCGTGGCGTCCGGCAACTTCCACGGCCGCACGACGACGATCGTCAGCTTCTCCACGGACGAGACGGCACGCTCGGGCTTCGGCCCCTTCACACCGGGCTTCCGGATCGTTCCGTACAACGACCTGGCCGCTCTGGAGGCGGCGGTCGACGAGACGACGGCGGCCGTGCTCATCGAGCCCATCCAGGGCGAGGCGGGCGTGGTCATCCCCGACGAGGGATACCTCGCGGGGGTGCGTGCGCTCACCAGCCGGGCGGGGTGCCTGTTCATCGCCGACGAGATCCAGTCGGGCCTCGGCCGCACCGGCCGCACGCTGGCCGTGGACCACGAAGGTGTCGTACCGGACGTCGTGCTGCTCGGCAAGGCGCTCGGCGGCGGCATCGTGCCGGTGTCCGCGGTGGTGGCGCGCCGGGACGTCCTCGGCGTGCTGCGGCCCGGGGAGCACGGCTCGACGTTCGGCGGGAACCCGCTGGCGGCGGCGGTGGGCTCCGCGGTGGTGGGCCTGCTCGAGACGGGCGAGTTCCAGCGGTGGGCGGCCGAGCTCGGCGCGGTGCTGCGGGACGGCCTGGCCGCGCTCGTCGGCAAGGGCGTCGTCGGCTTCCGCGCCCGCGGGCTTTGGGCCGGCGTCGACGTCGACCCCGCGATCGGCACGGGCCGCGAGATCAGCGAGCGGCTCATGCAGGAGGGGATCCTGGTCAAGGACACCCACGGTTCCACGATCCGCCTGGCCCCGCCGCTGACGATCACCGACGCGGAGCTGCGGTCCGCCCTGGAGACGCTGGAGAAGGTGCTGGCGGCCTGACACGACGCGGCGCCCGGGGCGGTATCCGACCGCCCCGGGCGCCGTGCCCGCGTACGGGCCCCGGGCGCCGTGCCGCGTACGGCCCCCGGGCGCGCCCATATCCCGTTGCGGCGCCCGGGACGGTTCCCCGACAGTGAGCGGATGACTCTCACCGTACGCCCGGCCGCCCTCGACGACGTCGCCGGCCTGTGCGAACTCCTGAACGCCGTCGATCTGGCCGAGATCGGGCGGCCGGAGACCGACCCGCACACCGTCGAGTCCGATCTGCGGCGTCCGGGGGTCGACCTCGCGCGGGACTCGTGGGTCGGGGTCGACGGGGACGGCCGGTTCGTGGCCTACGGACTGCTGTGGGACGTGGCCGGAGGAGAGCGGATCGACGTCGACCTGTACACGCTTCCCGACGAGGACGCGGCGGGCCGGCGGCTGCTGGAGCTGATGGAGGACCGGGCGGCGCGGAAGGCCGCGGAGAACGGTGTCCCGAGCGCCGTGGTGCACCTGTACCTCAACTCCTCCCCCACCTTGGACACGACGCTGCTCGACGCCCGCGGCTGGCGGGTGATACGGCGGTTCAACGTGCTCACCCGCCCCTTGTCGGCGGCCGGGGACCCGCTGCCCGTGCCCGACCCGGTGACGGGCGTGACGCTGCGCGAGTGCCGCACGGACGCCGACCGCCGGCGTGTGCACGAACTGCTGGACGCCGCCTTCGCCGACCACTTCGAGTACCACCCGCGCCCCTACGACGAGTGGCTGGCGGGTCTCGGCAGCGACCGGACCGACTGGTCACTGGTGTGGATCGCCTCCTTGGCCGGCCTCGGTGACGCGGGCGTCCTCATGGCGAGGAACGACGACACGAGCATGGGCTGGATCCGCCATCTCGGCGTCCTGGAGGCGGCCCGGGGCCGCGGGATCGGCAGCCACCTCCTACGGCACGCCTTCGGCGCCTTCGCGGCCCGTGGACGGGACACGGTGGGCCTCGGCGTCGACACGCAGAACACCTCCGAGGCGCTGCGGCTGTATCTGCGCCACGGCATGACCCTGCACTACGCCGTGCACACCTGGCAGGTCGAACTGCCGGTCAGGACCACAGCCCGGTGAGGTCGAGGGCCTCGGCGGGCGTCCGCGCACAAGCGACGCCGGGCAGATCCCGGCCGTCGGCGTCGACCGGACGCCAGCCGTCGCCGAGCTGCACCACCGGCACACCGCCCCGGCGCATCGCGAGCGCCAGCTCCGACAAGGTCCCCCAGGATCCGCCGACCACGACGACGGCGTCCCCGCTGTGGACGATGACCGCGTTGCGCGCCTGCCCCATACCGGTGGCGATCGCGACACTCAGATCGGGCCCGGCACCCGTGCGATCGGCGCCCGGCAGCACTCCGACCACCAGACCGTCGCGGGACCGTGCACCCGCCGCGACGGCCGCCATCACCCCGCCGTGCCCACCGCAGATCACCACCGCTCCACGCTCGGCGAGCAGCCGGCCGAGCTCGTGCGCGAGGTCCCACTCCTGCTCGCCGCACCGCGCCGGTCCGCACACCGCCACCTGCACCGCCATGCCGGCCACCTCCCGCGGGCACGTTACGCCCGGCGGACCGCCGCGGCCCACAGCCTCACCGGGGCCCCGGTCCCGCAAGGTGCCGGGGCCGCCGAAGGTCCCCCCGCGCGGGTGCATGGCCGCGGGTGTGAGGACCGCTCGGCGGTGAGGCCTCCCCCGGCCACGAGGAAAGCCGGGTGATTCTTCCACCATGACCTTTCAGAGTCCCGCCGAGCGCGGCGGTCCGCGGCGAGGCAGATTCGAGGAACTCGCGGAGAAAGTCTCCAATTTGACGAGCTCCCCGCTCTTCTTCCTGATCTGCCTGGCCCTGGTCGGCTTCTTCGTCTCGGTCCATGTGGCGAAGCTGCCGCTGGAGTGGCTCCTGCTCGCCGGGGAGTCCATGACGGCGGTCACGCTGCTCCTCCTCGCGCTGCTCAAGAACTCGGAGATGCGGGCCGAGCACGCCGTCCAGCGCAAGCTCGACGCCATCGCGCGTGCCCTTCTGGAAATGAACGATGGCAAAGACAGCCCCGCCATGGAACAGCTCAGGAAGTCGATCCGCTTGGAGGAGGAGACATAAGGCGGCCCGTGCGCCCGGGACTCCGCCGATATGCAGGGGAATCCGACTCGTGCCAGGCTGAACGGGGGCGGAGTTGCGCCCCTGTCTCACCTCGTCGAGGAGTGAGCCGACATGACCGATCGGGAACATGACCGGTACGCGGATGAATCGGGCCACCTCAAGGACATGACAGAGGAGACCCTCGGCGCCCAGGAGCAGGAGCGCCAGGAACGTCAGCACCGGCAGGATGCGCGACGGCAGGACGGCCGCCGGACGGAGGAGAGGACGTTCTCCCTCGAGCAGGGGGACGACGAATACCGGTGACCTCCCGCTCCGCGACATCCACACGCTTCGTGCGGTCCGCCCCGGCGGGCCGCACGAAGCGTGTGGAGCCCGCCGAACTCGCTGTCGGACCGTCAGAAACATCGCCAACGGGGCGAGTCCGGTCCGACGCGGTTCCGGCGGACCGCACCTGACCCTAGACTCCCCACGACAGTCCGGTTGAGCTGCTAGAACGCGGCGGTGGAGCCGATCCGCTGGAGTGAGGAGCACCCCTTGTTCTACTACCTGCTCAAGTACGTCGTTCTGGGACCCCTGCTGAGGCTGGCCTTCCGGCCGCGCATCGAGGGTCTGGAGCACGTACCGGCGGACGGCGCGGCCATCGTCGCCGGCAACCACCTCTCCTTCGCCGACCACTTCCTCATGCCCGCGATCCTGAAGCGTCGCATCACCTTCCTCGCGAAGGCCGAGTACTTCACCGGGCCGGGCATCAAGGGCCGCCTCACCGCCGCCTTCTTCCGCAGCGCCGGGCAGATCCCGGTGGACCGCTCCGGGAAGGACGCCGGGCAGGCCGCCATCCGCGAGGGCCTCGGCGTACTGCGCAAGGGCGAGCTGCTGGGCATCTACCCCGAGGGCACCCGCTCTCACGACGGCCGCCTCTACAAGGGCAAGGTGGGCGTCGCGGTGATGGCCCTCAAGGCCGGGGTCCCCGTGATCCCGTGCGCGATGATCGGCACGTTCGAGGCACAGCCGCCCGGACAGGTCATCCCCAACATCCACCCGGTGGTGATCCGTTTCGGCAAGCCGCTGGACTTCTCCCGGTACGCCGGCATGGAGAACGAGAAGGCCATCCTGCGCGCCGTCACCGACGAGATCATGTACTCCATCCTGTCGCTCTCCGAGCAGGAGTACGTCGACCGCTACGCAGCCGCGGTCAAGGCGGAAGAGGCCGAGGACACGGCGCAGAAGGCCGGCAGGTTCCCCCGGATGCCGCTGAGCTGACCGCGGCCCGCATCCCGGGACACCGCGCCCCCACGGCGAACGGGGGCGTTTGCGTGTCCGTTTTGGGCCTTTAATTCTTATTGCGATACTAATGGCTATTTAAGTCATTAGGGCCCCTTGGACTGAACTGCCGCTTAAGTACATCAAGAAAGCGGCATTACTGTTCCCTGAATCACGCCCATTCCCGCTTTGCGTAGAACGTGATGCACTTCACTTACGAAGCTCGCTAGTGCTTTATCCGATCCTTACTGCCCTGATTTCCCAGGGCAAAGGGGGCCCTGCACTGCCCGGTCCCCACTAGCCTGCTTAGTAAGGAGGGTAATTGCTTAGTAATTTGCGGCGGCTAAGAATGACACCGCCGCAGCGCGCCGCTAACCGAAATGCGGGGCTGTTTGTCGACGGGAATCGGCAGCTGCGGACAGGCAATCGCTAGAACGAGGTCCGCACCATGCCTATTCCTGCTTCTCACCGAAAGGCCCGGGTCCGGCGACTCGGGGGTCGAACCACCGTTGTCGGCATGTTCGCCCTGTGCTGCACGGCCGTGCTGAGCACCGTCCAGGCCAACGCCGCACCCGCCGCCAAGGCTGTGGCCGGGAACTCCGTGCCCACCCACACCGTCCAGAGCGGCGACACTCTCTACCGGATCGCCCGCTCCGCGCACGTGGCGGGTGGCTGGCAGGCCCTCGCCGAGGCCAACAAGATCTCCAGCCCCTACACCCTCGTGCCCGGCCAGGTCCTGAACCTGTCGTCGTCCGGCGGCGACTCCGGCTCGTCCGCCGAGGCCTCCTCGACCACCTACACCGTCCAGCCGGGCGACACGCTGTACCGCATCGCCCGCACCTACCAGGTGCCGGGTGGCTGGGAGGCCCTCGCCGAGGCCAATGACATCTGGTCCCCCCGCCATCTCGCGGTCGGTCAGGTCCTGACCCTCCCCGACGGCTCGACCTCGCCCGACTCCGGCGACAGCGCGACCTCCACGCCCGCGAAGACCGCCACCCCCGCCAAGGCCGACACCCCCGCGAAGACCGCCACCCCGGCGAAGACCGCCACCCCCGTGAAGACCGCCACCCCGGCCAAGGCCTACGCCAACAACCTGGACGGCTGGATCCGTGAGTCGCTGGCCATCATGGCCCAGCACGGCATCCCGGGGTCCTACAACGGCATCTACCGCAACGTCATGCGTGAGTCCTCCGGCAACCCCAGGGCCATCAACCTGTGGGACTCCAACGCAGCCGCCGGCATCCCCTCCAAGGGCCTGCTGCAGACGATCCAGCCCACGTTCAACGCGTACCACGTGGCCGGAACCTCGTGGGACATCTACGACCCGGTAGCCAACATCACCGCCGCGTGCAACTACGCGTACCACCGCTACGGCTCGATCGACAACGTCAACGGTCCCTACTGACACTCCCCGCGGTGCCCCTGACGGCATCGCCCGGGGTACGACGAGGGGGCGGCCGGGATCCGGCCGCCCCCTCGCGTCTTTGCCCCGTTACGGCTTCGGGGTGGCGTGCGGCGTGCACGTCACGTCGGAGCCGTCCGTCCTTCCGGTGAGCAGGTAGGTGTCCACCCGGTTGTTGATGCACGGGTTGACCAGACCGGTCACGCCGTGGGAGCCCGCGTCCTTCTCGATGATCAGGCGGGAGCCCTTGAAGCGCTGGTGCAGCTCGACCGCGCCGTCGAACGGCGTCGCGGCGTCACGCGTGGACTGCACGATCAGTACGGTCGGCAGGCCCTTGCCGGTCTTCACGTTCACCGGGGTCTGCTGCTTGACCGGCCAGGTGGCGCACGGCAGGTTCAGCCAGGCGTTGGCCCACGTCATGAACGGGTAGTCCTTGTGCAGCCGGCTGTTGTCCCGGTCCCACTTCTGCCAGCTCGTGGGCCACTTGGCGTCGGTGCACTCGACGGCCGTGTAGACCGCGTTGCCGTTCTCCGCGGAGATGTTGCCCGCCGTGTCCGACAGGTCGGGCGCGGCCGCGTCGACGAGCGCCTGGGTGTCACCGGCGACGTACTGGCTGAAGACGGTCGCGACCGGCACCCAGGAGGAGTCGTAGTACGGGGCGCTCTGGAAGAAGGAGATCAGCTCGGCCGGGCCGACGACGCCGCCGATCGGATGCTTCTTCGCCGTGGCACGCAGCTGGAGCCACTTCGCCTGCACCGCGGCACGGGTGGTGCCCAGGTGGAAGGAGGCGTCGTTCGTCGCGACCCAGTCCTCCCAGTCCTTCCAGCGGCCCTCGAACGCGACGTCCTGGTCGAGGTTGGCCTCGTACCAGATCTTCTCGCGCGACGGGTTCACCACGCTGTCGACGATCATGCGGCGGACGTGGCCCGGGAACATCGTGCCGTAGACGGCGCCGATGTACGTCCCGTAGGAGACGCCCAGGTAGTTGATCTTCTTCTCGCCCAGCCCGGCACGGATGACATCGAGGTCGCGCACCGTGTTGGGCGTGGTCATCTGCTGCAGCATCGCGCGGCCGGTGCGCTCGAGGCATCCCTGCGCGTACTCACGGGCGAGCTTGCGCTGCGCCGACTTGTCCGCCTCGGTGTCGGGGACCGGGTCGGCCTTGGGCGCCTTGACGAACTCCTGCGGGTCCGCGCACGAGATGGGCGCCGAGTGGCCGACACCGCGCGGGTCGAAGCCGACGAAGTCGTAGGCCTTCGCCACGTTGGCCCAGACCGGGTTCTTGCCGGTTACCCGGGTGGGGAAGCGCAGCCCCGAGCCGCCGGGCCCGCCCGGGTTGTAGACGAGGGCGCCCTGGCGCTCCTGCTTGGTGCCCGTGTTCCCGATACGGTCGACCGCGAGCTTGATCTGCTTGCCGTCCGGGTGGGCGTAGTCGAGTGGAACGGTGACCCAACCGCACTGGATGGGCTTCACCAGACCCCAGTCGGCCGGACAGTCCGTCCAGTCGATCCCGGCCCTGGCCGCACGCGCCGCGGCGATCGCGGCGCCGCGTGCCTCCCGGTCCTGGCCGTGGCGCGTGTCGGCGGTGGCCGACGGTGCCGCCACGGCCCCGGCTATCAGCGTCGCCGTGACGAGCGCCCCCGCGGAAGCGAGCGCGGTGACCCGTCGCGTCGGTCTGAATCCCCTCAAGTGGGACCTCCCCCTCCAAGATTTCCTATGGGTACGGGGATCCTTCCGTCTGTGAGGTACCTGAGAACAGGGGGCGCTTGACTTTCTTTGCCAATCCGATAAGCGGTATGTCACTCTCCGTTGAGCGGAGAAGAGGACTCAACTCAGGTCACGCAACGCGCCGTCCAGGACATGTCGCAGGCGCAGCGCGTCGGGCGCGACCGCGGTGACGAGCGCGGCGGGACCGGCGAGCGGGCACAGCGCGGCGCACTCGCCGAGCGGCCTCGCCGCGACCGGTGCGCCCACGAACTCCGGGCGAACCACGAGGAGTTGACCGAGGGCCCGATGGCCGGCCAGCACGGCCGGACCGTCCCATCCGCCCGGGGCGCCGGGCCCGCAGGACAGCTCCTGGTCGAGCAGCGGCCGCCCGTCCAGACGTACGGCGAGCCGGCTGGTGAGCCGCCCCGGTTCCTCGCCGAAGCGGCCGAGGACCTGTTCCTCGCGGTACACGAGACGAGCGCCCGCGGCGAGCCGAATACGTGTGGTGACGGTCAGCCCACTTCCTCGCGCCGAGATCAGCTGCTCCGGCAGCCAGTGCAGCTCCGCCCCCGCGGCCACGTCCAGACGGACCTCGTAGCGGGCCTCCTCCTTGGTCTGCCCGGGCAGGGCGATGGTGGCGGCCGACGAGCCGAGGCGCAGCCGGGCGCCGTCCGCCGCCTTCGCCTCGACCGTGAAGCGGTCGCCGCCGAGCGGTCCGCTCATCGCACCGACGAGCAGGACGCGCGCCTCCTCCCCGCTCGCCCGGGTACGGCGCACAGCGAGCGGCCCCTCGCCCTCGAGTACCGGCAGGGACGTGCCGCCCCGCCCGTCCCCCCGGGCCACGATCCGCGCGGCGGCCCGGACCCCCGTGCTCACGCCGTCCATGCTGCCAGCCGCGTCCGCACCCAGTCGGCGACGGCGGTGACGCCCGCCTCGGTGCGCAGCGACTGGAACACGACCGGCAGCTGCGCCCGCTGAGCCTTCGCGTCGGCGGCCATCCGGGCGAGGTCGGAGCCGACGTAGGGTGCGAGGTCGGTCTTGTTGACGACGAGCAGATCGGCCGTGGTGACCCCGGGACCGCCCTTGCGCGGAATGTCGTCCCCGCCCGCGACGTCGATGACGAAGATCTGGGCGTCGACGAGCCCCTTGGAGAACGTGGCCGTGAGGTTGTCGCCGCCGGACTCGACCAGGACGAGATCGAGCGGGCCGGTGTCGTCCTCCAGGTCCTCGACGGCCTCGAGGTTGGCGGAGATGTCGTCCCGGATGGCGGTGTGCGGGCAGGCCCCCGTCTCGACGGCGGTGATGCGCTCGGGCGGCAGTACGGCCTCACGCAGCAGGAAGGCGGCGTCCTCCCGGGTGTAGATGTCGTTGGTGACGACGCCGAGCGCCACTTCGTCGCGCAGGGCGCGGCACAGTGCTGCGACGGTCGCCGTCTTGCCCGAACCCACCGGGCCGCCGAGCCCGATCCGCAGGGCACGGCGGGTGCCGTCCGGCCGTCGGGCGTCGGCGCCGACGGCCGCCGGGCCGTCGTGCAGATGGTCGAGGTGCATGGTTGCTGCTCCTGTTCAGCCGGGGTCGGCCGGCATCGGCCGTCCGGCGCCCGGAGGCGGAACGGCAAGGTCGGTGAAGGTCGGGGGCAGAGTCCGGGTCAGGACGCGAACAGACGTACAGGCCACGCGGCATGCGCTTCGGCGCCGATCTCGAGGAGCGGGGCGGATGCCGCAGGCAGGGCGTCGGCCCCTTGGTCCAGCATCCGGTGCGCGGCTCGTACCGCCTGGTCGGCGACCCGGTCCACCTCGGGCGCAAGCCGCGCCAGCACGGCCGTGGCCTCGAAGGGATCCAGGCTGAGCAACCGCACCGTCGCGGTTGCCGGTCCGCCGACGCACTCGTACGCCGCACAGTGCGCCGCGTCGGCCGCCCCGAGCCCGGCGGCACGCGCCACCAGCCCCAGCACGACGGGTTGGTGCGCCCCCTTGGGGAACTCCCTCGCCAGCGCGTCCAGTTCCGTGGCGGGCCAGGCCGGCCGGGCGGCCCGCAGCAGCTGCCGTCCCAGCCTGCGTGCGGCGGCACGCAGGGCGGGCGACGGGGACCGGGCGTCCGCGGCCGCGTCCAGGACGACGGGGTCTGCGCCGAGTGCGGCCGCCGCGGCCAGCGCTGCCGACACCAGCCCGGTCGTGTGCAGACGGCCTCTGCAGAACTCCTCCAGACTCGCCGCCCCGGTGACCCGCCCGGCGCGCACGGCCGCCTCCGCCCCGCCGGAGTGCGCGTGCCCGCCGGCGGGGAAGCGGCCGTCGGCCAGGACGAGAAGCGCTGCCCTGGTCATCAGAAGAGGAAGTACCGCTGGGCCATGGGAAGTTCGGCGGCGGGCACCGCCTGGACCAGCTCGCCGTCGATGTGTACGGCGAAGCTGTCCGGGTCGACCCGCACGTGCGGACGTGCGTCGTTCTCGCGCATGTCCGCCTTGGTGACCCGCCGTGTCGACTCGATGGCCACGAACTTCTTGCCCAGCGTGAGCCGTTCGGGCAGTCCGTCCTCGATCGCCGACGGTGCCACGAAGTTGACCGAGTTCGACGCCGGAGCCCGCCCGATCGCCCCGTACATCGGCCGCGGCAGGATCGGCTGAGGCGTGGGGATGGACGCGTTGGCGTCGCCCATCTGGGCGTAGGCGATCTGGCCGCCCTTGATGACGAGGTGGGGCTTGACGCCGAAGAACGCCGGCTCCCACAGAACGAGGTCGGCGAGCTTGCCGGTCTCGACGGAACCGATCTGATGGGCGAGGCCCTGCGCGAGCGCCGGGTTGATGGTGTATTTGGCGACATAGCGACGCACCCGGCGGTTGTCCGCGCGGTCGTCACCCGGGAGCGCGCCGCGCCGTCGCTTCATCACATGAGCCGTCTGCCAGGTCCGCATGATCACCTCACCGACCCGGCCCATGGCCTGGGAGTCGGAGGAGATGATCGAGATCGCGCCCAGATCGTGAAGGATGTCCTCCGCGCCGATCGTGGACGGACGGATCCTGGATTCGGCGAACGCCAGGTCCTCCGGCACCGCAGGATTGAGGTGGTGGCACACCATCAGCATGTCGAGGTGCTCCTCCGCCGTGTTGACGGTGAACGGACGGGTCGGGTTCGTCGAACTGGGCAGCACGTGCGGCTCGGACACCACGGTCATGATGTCCGGAGCGTGGCCGCCGCCCGCCCCCTCCGTGTGGTACGCGTGTATGCCGCGCCCGTTGACGGCCGCGAGGGTGTCGCCCACGAAACCGGCCTCGTTGAGCGTGTCGGTGTGGATGGCCACCTGGACGCCGGTGCGCTCGGCGACGGTCAGGGCGGCGTCGATGACGGCCGGTGTGGAGCCCCAGTCCTCGTGCAGTTTCAGCCCGAGCGCGCCGCCGCGGATCTGGGAGAGCATCGCCTCGTGCGAGACGGTGTTGCCCTTGCCGAGGAGACCGAGGTTGACCGGGTACTGCTCCATCGCCTCCATCATCCGGGCCAGATGCCAGGGACCGGGAGTGACCGTGGTCGCCTTCGAGCCCTCGGCGGGTCCGGTGCCGCCGCCGACGAGTGTGGTGATGCCCGAGGCCAGCGCTTCTTCCGCCACCTGCGGGCAGATGAAATGGACATGGGCGTCGACGGCGCCGGCCGTGACGATCCGCCCGTTGCCCGCGATGATCTCCGTCTCGGGGCCGATCACCAGGTCCGGGTGCACTCCGTCCATGGTGTCCGGATTACCGGCCTTGCCGATGGCGCTGATCCGGCCGTCGCGGATGCCGATGTCGGCCTTGACGATCCCCCAGTGGTCGAGGACGACGGCACCCGTGACCACGGTGTCCGGGGTCCCGTCCGCACGCGTGGCGCGCGACTGCCCCATGGACTCACGGATGACCTTGCCGCCGCCGAACACGGCCTCGTCCCCGGCGAGTCCGGGCCCGCCCGAGCGGTCCTCCTCGATCTCGACGATCAGATCGGTGTCGGCGAGCCGGATGCGGTCCCCCGTCGTCGGCCCGAACAGATCGGCGTACGCGGCACGCGAGATCTCAGGCATCGAGGGCACCTCCGGTCTCTCCGCGCAGGCCGGGCACCACACGGGCGCCCCTGATCGGGACGAGTTCCACGTCGACGGGGATTCCGGGCTCGAAGCGCACCGCGGTCCCGGCCGCGATGTTCAGCCGTCTGCCGTGCGCGGCGGCGCGGTCGAACTCCAGGCCGGGGTTGGCCTCGGCGAAGTGATAGTGGGATCCGACCTGGACGGGCCGGTCGGCGGCGTTGAGGACGGTGAGCCGGGTGACGTCGAGGCCCGCGTTGCAGAGCACGGGCTCGTCGGCGAACAGGATCTCTCCGGGAATCATGGCCGCTCCCTGCTCACACGATCGGGTCGTGGACGGTGACGAGCTTGGTGCCGTCGGGGAAGGTGGCCTCCACCTGGACGTCGTGGACCATCTCCGGGATGCCCGCCATCACGTCGTCACGGGTGAGCAGCTTGCGCCCGGATGCCATGAGCTCGGCGACCGTTCGGCCGTCACGTGCGCCTTCCAGGATGTGCGACGTGATGAGCGCGACGGCCTCGGGGTGGTTGAGCTTCAGCCCCCGGGCCCGGCGCTTCTCGGCCACGTCGGCGGCCACATGGATCAGCAGCCTCTCTTGCTCGTGCGGGGTCAGTTGCAATGTCCCACCTCACAGTCCTCGCTTCGGACCCGGCGGGGCCCGGCTGCCGCGGCCATGGGGCAGAGCCCCTGACGGTGTGGAGGGGCACGTTAGTTGGACCGGGTTTCCACGACGTTAACCGAACTGCGATCCCGCCCGGCCCACGAGCGCCCGTCCCCGTAAGGCAGCCCGCGCCCGTGAAGGGCGCTCCGGCGTCTTTGCGGCCGTCGGGTCCGGGAACCGATCCCGGCCGTTCCGGAATCCGCAATCGCATCGAACGAGGGTGCGAAGGCCGGACCGTATACCGCACGACGGCCGTCGGCGCGACATGGGGCCGCACCGCCGACCGCATCCACCCCGCCCCGGCGGCTTGCGCGGGCACCGGATGCCGGCACCCCGGCGCCCTCACCGGTACGCCGTCAGGACGCGCTGTGCCCCCGGTGCTCGGCGGCGATACCGAAGCGATGCCGCTCGCGCGGGGCCGAGGAGACCTCACGGACGCTGGAGACGGAGGTGATCACCTGCTCCTCCTCGGCGTCCAGTGCGGCGAGCCGCTCCAGGTCGGCGGCGGAGACCAGGGCGACGAGAGGCTTGCCGTGCCGCGTCACGACGACACGCTCGCCGCCGTACACCACACGGTTGATCAGATCGGCGAGTTCAGCCCTGGCTTGCGTCACCGAAATCTCGTAGGCCATGTGGTCCAGCTTAGACGGAGGTCCTGACCGGCCCCTCCCGACGGAAGATCCCGTTCTGCCCCGAGGTGGACACCTGCCCGGTGCCCCGTCCGGCCGCAGGCGTGAAGGCCGGGCGGCCCGCCCCCGGATCCCGCGGCGGCGCCGTTTCGCTCTCAGCATGCTTTCCCCCCTCGGACACGTACGTCCTGTACATTTTTTACAGAAGCAATCCCGAGGAGGCGCGTGCCATGAACCGACCGACCGCCCGCTCAGTCCTGCCCGAGTTCACCGAACGCACCGGTTATGGGCAGCGGACCCTCGATCCGTACGCAAAGCTGCTGGACGAGCGGATCGTGTTCCTGGGGGCGCCGGTCGACGACATCTCGGCCAGCGATGTGATGGCGCAGTTCATGCACCTCGAGTACCTGGACCCGGACCGGGACATCTCGCTGTACATCAACTCCCCCGGCGGCTCGTTCAGTGCGATGACCGCCGTCTACGACACGATGCAGTACGTCAGTTGTGACGTGGAGACCGTCTGCCTCGGCCAGGCCGCGTCCGCGGCGGCGGTACTGCTCGCGGGAGGCACGCCCGGCAAGCGGTTCGCACTGCCGGGCGCGCGGATCCTGATCCACCAGCCGTCCCTGCCCGAGCCCGTCCAGGGGCAGGCCACCGATCTGGCCATCCAGGCCGCAGAGTTGACGCGTACCCGCAATCAACTGGAGGACATGCTCGTACGGCACACCGGCCGAAGCCCCGAGCGCATCGCGGCGGACATCGAGCGGGACAAGATCTTCGACGCGCCGGCGGCCGTGGAGTACGGACTGATCGACGGCATCATCGCGAGCCGCAAGGCGTCCCGCACCGCGCCCGGCGCGAGGTGAGTGGCCGATGCTGCCCCCCGAACTTCCCCCGTTGCCCGCACTCACCCGTGCCGAGGCCGAGTTGATCGACCGTTACCTCGATGTGGTCGATCTCCTCGGCCGCATCAACCCGGTGCACTCCGGTGACACCTACCGCGGACTGCGGGCCGCCCAGGCCCTGGTGAGCAAGGCGTCGGCACTGCGGGAGGCACTCGCACTCATGCACCAGAGAGGGGAGAACGAGTTGCACGGCCCCACTCTCACCCGGGCGCTGCGGGTTCTGGACGGTGAACGCCGCGCCGCCCGCATCGCGGTGCCGCCCGGCGCGGACTGACGGAGCGTGACCGTCGCGCGGTCAAGGGTGAGTTGCGGCGATGGGGGCCGCCGCGCGGTGCTCTGGGGGACACCGACCGTCCACGCGCGGTTCAAACGAACCAAATGGTGTACCCCTGGTTGGAGTAGGAGCGCCTCCTTCGGAGAGCCCGTGAAGATGGACAACGCGCGTGGCCTCAGGGCGGCATGAGACGCTCCGGTGCAGGTCGGGGCCTCACGCATCCCCCCAACGGCCCCCGGTCACGCGGCTGTCCAGCCGAACGAGTGAGTGGTGAGTAAACCCACAAACCCCCGATTTCGTTGTGATTTTCCGACGCCTGTACGTGAAGATCCCTTCCTGACGACAAGCCCCCGCCACCCGCGGCGGGGCGGTCCGGGCGGACGCCGAGTCCTGCCGCCGCCCGGACGACCGGTCGACAGGAGTGGATCGGCAGGAGTGGAGGACCCGGCAAGGCGGGCCGTCCGAGAGAGATCCGGACGGTCCTTGGGGTGAAGCCGCGTGAGCGGCCGGGCTACTTCGCCAGCCCGAATCCGACAGGTCATCCTTCACAGGCGGCTGACGAAGGGTTGCGCATGACTGCGCTCAATCGTGTCCCGTCGCTGTTGACCCGGGCCGGCACCGCCTCGGCCCTGACCCTCGCCGCCGTCGGCGGCAGCATCACCGTCCCCGGTCTCAGCGCCGACGCGGCCGCCGCTTCCCTGGCGACGAAGGCTCTCCAGGTCGCGGCGGCGAAGAGGGGCGCCCCGTACCAGTACGGCGCCACCGGGCCACGTCGCTTCGACTGCTCGGGGCTCACGCTGTACGCGTTCAAGAAGGCGGGCAAGAAGCTGCCCCGCACGGCCGCGGCACAGTACAACAGGACGCACCACATCTCCGCCTCCCGGCGCAGGGCCGGAGACCTGGTGTTCTTCCACTCGGGTCGGAACGTCTACCACGTCGGCATCTACGCCGGGAAGGGAAGGATCTGGCATTCACCGAAGACCGGTGACGTCGTGAGGCTCCAGAAGCTCTGGACGAAGCGCGTCTGGTACGGCCGGGTCGGCTGACCCGTCCGGTGGGGTGGCGGCGCGACAAGCCGCCACCCCACCCGCGCGTGAGGCGGTCCGGAGCGGTTACTCGTTGACCATGGCCGACCGATCCCCTCACGACGAACGGAACGAGACGCCGCTGGAGCGCGCCGATCGGAACTTCGCCGAGCTGCTGCAGGAACTGCGCGTCATCCAGACGGGCGTGCAGATCCTCTTCGCCTTCCTGCTCACCCTGGCCTTCACCCAGCGCTTCCCGTCCCTCGACACCGCCCAGCGCACCACATACGTCTGCACCCTCCTGCTCTCCATGCTGGCCGCGGCGCTGTTCATGGCACCCGCCGCGCTGCACCGCACGCTGTTCCAGCAGCACGCCAAGCAGGCCATCGTGCGGATCTCGTCCCGTCTGGCCGCAGCGGGACTGGTGGTCCTCACGCTCGCGTTCACCGGGTCGGTGCTGCTGGTGGTGGATGTGTCCCTCGGCCGCGCCGCCGGTGTCGCGGCCGCCGCGGGCACCTTCGCGGTCTGCGCCGGGCTGTGGCGGATCCTGCCCCGGCTGGTCCAGCGGGCCGTCGTCAGATCAGCAACGGCTCCAGAACGAGCAGCAGGCCCAGAGCGGTCAGAGCACTCCCGGTGACCGCCTCCAGCGCTCGTGCCGTGCGAGGGCTGCGCAGCCACCTGCCGAGCCTGTCGACCAGCAGCGCCACGACCGGGAACCACACCAGGGCGAGCACAAGGACGATCAGCGCGAGCTCCAGGGTCCGGGGAAGCGCGGGGCTGCCCGCGGGCACGAACTGCGGCAGCAGGCTCAAGAACGTGAGGGAGGCCTTCGGGTTGAGGGCGTTGGTCACGAACCCCTGCCACAGGGGCCGCCCCGAAGATGCCTCCTGTTCGGACTGCTGCGGCGCGGCGGCGCGACGCGGGCGCCTCGCCGCACCCAGCGCCCGCACACCCAGATACAGGACGTAGGCCCCGCCGAGCAGTTGGAGGGTGCGGAACAGCCCGGGCACGGCCACCAGCACCGTCGCGACCCCGGCGACCGCAAGCGTGGTGTGGATGAGCAACCCGGCCGCGATCCCCAGGGCGCACGCGACCCCGGCCCGCCGGGAGATCAAGGCGTTGCGCACGACGACGGTGAAGTCGGCACCCGGCATGGTGACCATGGCTGCGGCGACCCCGGTGAAGGCGACGAGCTGTGTGTCCATGCGCACCACCCTGCCGGGAGTGAGCCTTCAGCGGGTATATGGAATATCCTGGGTCTGCCTTAAGCATTTCTTTGGTCTCGTCGATCCATGGAACCCAAGGGGCGCACGTGTACGACCCGACACGGCTCGCGGCGCTGGTGGCGGTGGCCGAGGCCGGTTCGATCACCCGGGCCGCCGAGCGGCTCGGCTACACCGCGCCCGCGCTCTCCCAGCAGCTGACCAAACTGGAACGCGACGCTGGAACGGCGCTGCTGGTACGCCACGCCCGCGGCACGCGGCTGACCGGCGCGGGCGAGGTGCTGGTGGTGCGGGCCCGACGGGTACTGGACGAACTGGAGCGGGCGCGGCACGAACTGGCACGCCTGGCGGGCCTCGCGGGTGGCACGCTACGGCTCGGCACCTTCCCCACCGCGGGAATCCATCTGCTGCCGCCGGCGCTGAGCGCCTTCCGCCGGGCCTATCCGGACGTCGAACTGGCGGTCGCGGACTACGACCCGCCGACCGGGGTGCACGCCGTCGCGGCGGGCGACATCGATCTGGCACTCACGCACACCTACGAGCCCGCAGAACCCGTGCCGCTGCCGGCCTCGGTGTCCCTGGAACCGGTACTGGTGGAAGAGCTGGTGCTGGTCACGAGCCCCGGCCACGCACTCACCGCGGACGCCTCACGGCTGCCGCCCGCCGAGCTCGCCGGGCAGCCGCTGATCAGCATGGCGCCCCGGCACCCGGCCAGGCAGGGCGTGGAGGCCGCCCTCGCCGCTGCCGGAGCCACGCCGTCGGTGGTGGTGGAGACACCCGGATACGCCGTGGTGTGCGCCCTGGTCAGTGCGGGACTCGGGGTGGCGGTGGTGCCGGAGATGGTGGCCAGGACCGCGGCGACACCGGTGGGGTCGCGTCACCTGGAACCGGGCACCCTGCGCCGTACGATCTCGGTCGCCTACCGCACCGACGAGGCGGCACCCGCGGCCGACGCCTTCCGGGCGCTGTTGCGCGGCGCCTTCGGCCGCGCTGCCCGGCATGTCTGAGGAGGTGCCGCGTCGGGCCCTGCGGTCCGGTCCGGGCACGGCCCACCACCGCTTCAAGGTTCCTGCTGGCCGACGGCCGTGACCGACTGCACCGGTGCGGCCCACGGCAGTTCGATCGCCACCGTCTTGCCTCCCTCGCGGGTGGGCCGCACGGTCAGTCTGCCGCCGTGCTCCGCGGTCAGCCAGCGGATGATCACCATGCCGCGGCCGTTGTCCTGCTGCACGGCCGCGGGCAGTCGCTTGGGGAAGCGCGGATGGCTGTCGGTGACCCCGATGCGCAGCAATTCGTCCCGGTCGAGCACGATGTCGACCGTGAACGTGGGGGACTGACCGAGGGTGTGCTGCACCGCGTTGGTGGCGAGTTCGGAGACGATGAGGCGTACGGTGTCGGCGACTTCGGTGTCGCTCGGCAGTCCCCATTCGGCGAGGACGTTCGAAACATATTGTCGGGCGGCGGAGACCGAGGCGGGATCGCTCGGCAGAGTGACGGATGCTTCCTGATGGTCTGCCATGGCGACGTCGTCCCTTTCCCTCGGGACCGGAGTCCGACACGGAGCGGTTGGTTCAGTAACGGTCCCGGACTTGGTGCTGCGCGCCACACTGCCATCACCAGGGCCCCATCGGGTGCGATCCCTCGAGATATGCATATATCTGTCGCCCGAAGCGGTGAACTCTCCGACGACCGACCGTATTTGGGTGAGTGTCGGGCGCATCCTCTACCGTCGCCGTGAAAACCGCGCGCCATGCGGAGGGAGTCGGCCGTGCAGTACGGACCAGCGGTGCGTCGTCGCAAACTCGGTACCGAATTACGTGCCCTGCGGACCGGGGCGGGGCTAACGAGTGGTGAGGCCGCGTCTCTCGTCGGCTGGCACCAGTCGAAGGTGAGCCGGATCGAGACGGGTTCCAGCGGTGTGAAACCGACCGACGTGCGTCTGCTGCTGGACGCGTACGGCGCCGAGGACCCCGAGCTGCGCGAACTGCTGCTCGTACTGGCCGGCTCCGAGGACGGCGGCGGGCGGCAGAACTGGTGGCACGCGTACCGCGGAGTGCTGCCGCCGACCTACCGCGACTTCATCAGCCTGGAGTCGCAGGCGAGCGGGATGCGCACGCTGGAGACCTCCGTGGTGCCGGGGCTGCTGCAGACGCCCGAATACGCGCGCGCCGTCACCCGGGCCGCCGTGGGCGCGCTTCAGGATGCGGAACTGGACACCCTGGTGGAGGTGCGGCTGGCCCGCCAGGACGTACTGCGCGCGGATCCCCCGCTCGAACTGTCCGCCGTGCTGGACGAGGCGGTGCTGCGCCGGGTGGTCGGGGGGCCGCAGGTGATGGCACACCAGTTGCGGCGGCTCCGGGACGCCGCCCGACTGCCGCAGGTGCGGCTGCAGGTCCTGCCGTTCGCCGCCGGCGCGCACATCGGGGTCACCGGTCCTTTCGTAATCTTCTCATTTCCGAGCAGATCTGATCTGGATGTCGTCGTTCTCGACCACTTGACGAGTAGCCTCTACCTCGAGCGGAAAGAAGACCTCCAGGCCTACAGCGAGGCCTTCGACGCCCTTCAGATCCACGCCCTTTCACCCGAGGACTCGTTGGATTACATCGCCGCGTTGGCCGGCGAAGCATAAGGAGGCACCATGTCAGCACTGCCTCGGCACATCGACGCCAGTACCTCCCTGCACGGCGTGCGATGGCTGCGCAGCAGCCGGAGTACGGGAATGAACAACTGCGTGGAGACCGCGCGGCCGACCGCCGGGCGCTGGACCGGACTTGTGGCCGTGCGCGACTCGAAGAACGTGAGCGGCCCCGCCCTGCTGTTCACCCCCGACGCCTGGGAGGAGTTTCTGACCGGACTGAGTTGATCACCTTCGAAGCAACTCGGTCATATATCAGCCAACTTTCCGCTGATTTCCGAGTCACTTCCGTAGCGATTTCTCCCTCACGACTGCGTACGACTCCCGGCGCACCACCCGTACGACACGCGACGCACGGCCGTTTCGCCGACTCACGGCCGCGTCTCGCCGATCACACGTACGGCGCGCTCGACCTGCTCATCGGTGAGGTCGGCGCGAGCGGTCAGTCGCAGCCGTGAAATCCCGTCGGGCACCGACGGTGGGCGGAAACAGCCGACGGCGAGCCCCGCCGAGCGGCAGTCCGCCGCCCACCGTAGGGCCAGTTCGGGCGAGGGCGCCCGCACGGAGACCACGGCGGCGTCCGGCCGCACCGCCTCATGGCCCTCGGCCGTGAGGCGTGCGTACAGCGTCGCCGCCACCGCGCGGGCCCGCTGTGCACGCTGGGGCTCGCGGCCCAGCAGGCGCAGCGCCGCGAGCGCCGCGCCCGCCGCGGCCGGGGCGAGCCCGGTGTCGAAGATGAACGTCCGGGCCGCGTTGACCAGATGGTCGATCACCCGCGCGGGCCCCAGAACGGCGCCGCCCTGGCTGCCCAGCGACTTCGACAGGGTCACGGTCACCACCACGTCGGGTGCGCCCGCGAGGCCCGCCGCGTGCGCGGCACCCCGTCCGCCGGCACCGAGCACCCCGAGTCCATGGGCGTCGTCGACGATCAAACCGGCATCGAACTCACGGCAGACGGACGCCAGTTCGGCCAGGGGAGCCGCGTCGCCGTCGACCGAGAAAACGGTGTCGGACACCGAGACGGCAGGCCCGCGGTGGGTGTCCAGTGCCTTACGGGTCGCCTGGGGATCGGCGTGCGCGACGACCTGGGTGGTGCCCCGCGCGAGTCGGCAGCCGTCGATGAGCGAGGCGTGGTTGCCCGCGTCGGAGACGATCAGGGAACCGTGCGGCGCGAGTGCGGTGACCGCCGCGAGGTTGGCGGCATATCCGGAGGAGAAGACAAGGGCCGACTCGAAACCGCAGAACTCCGCGAGCTCGCGCTCCAGATCGCCGTGCAGTTCGGTGGTTCCGGTGACGAGCCGGGAGCCGGTCGAGCCGCCGCCCCACACCCGGGCCGCCTCCGCCGCCGCCCCGGTGGTCTCCGGGTGGCGTGCCAGACCCAGGTAGTCGTTGCTCGCCAGGTCGAGGAGCGGGGAGTCGGCGGCGCGGGGGCGCAGCGTGCGCACGAGTCCCGCCCGGCGGCGTGCCCGGGCCTGCTCGTCGATCCAGCCGAACGCCATGGGTCCTCCGGGTCTTTTGTAGGCAGTGCACAGACACTAGCGGGACGACCAGCCGCCCAGGGTGTGGCAATACCCACACGTCGAACGGAGTCTGTTGTGCGAAGTCTCCTTGGCCCGGACCCCTCGGGTAGGACAGGATCGGCTTCCATGGACCTGCTGAACACGCTGGTGGACAAGGGGTTGCGGCGCGAGACGCCGACCCGCGAGGAGGCTCTGGCCGTCCTCGCCACTTCCGACGACGACGTGCTCGATGTGGTGGCCGCGGCCGGCAAGGTGCGCCGTCACTGGTTCGGCCGGCGGGTGAAACTCAACTATCTCGTCAACCTCAAGTCCGGTCTGTGCCCCGAGGACTGCTCCTACTGTTCCCAGCGGCTCGGTTCGCAGGCCGGGATCCTCAAGTACACCTGGCTCAAGCCCGACGAGGCCTCCCGGGCCGCGGCGGCCGGTGTCGCGGGCGGGGCCAAACGGGTGTGCCTGGTGGCGAGCGGCCGCGGGCCCACCGACCGGGACGTGGACCGGGTCTCCGACACCATCAGGACGATCAAGGAGCAGAACGAGGGCGTCGAGGTGTGCGCCTGCCTCGGCCTGCTCTCCGACGGCCAGGCCGAACGGCTGCGCTCGGCCGGCGCCGACGCCTACAACCACAACCTCAACACGTCCGAGGCGACGTACGGGGACATCACCACCACCCACACCTACGCCGACCGTGTCGACACGGTCAACAAGGCCCACGCCGCCGGCCTGTCGGCCTGCTCGGGGCTGATCGCCGGTATGGGCGAGAGCGACGAGGACCTGGTCGACGTGGTCTTCGCACTGCGGGAACTGGACCCCGACTCCGTTCCGGTGAACTTCCTGATCCCCTTCGAGGGCACCCCGCTCGCCAAGGAGTGGAACCTCACCCCGCAGCGGTGTCTGCGGATCCTCGCGATGGTGCGGTTCGTGTGCCCCGATGTGGAGGTGCGTATCGCGGGAGGGCGCGAGGTCCATCTCCGCACGCTCCAGCCGCTCGCCCTGCACCTGGCCAACTCCGTCTTCCTGGGCGACTACCTGACCAGCGAGGGCCAGGCGGGCCGGGCCGATCTGGAGATGATCGCGGACGCCGGGTTCGAGGTGGAGGACACTGACCGGCTGACGCTGCCCGAGCACCGTCTGCCCGGTGGCTGCGGGTCCCACGGCGGCGCCGGATGCGGAGCCCACGAAGGCACGGGGTGCGGGGCCCACGAGGACGGTGTCGCCGGTGCTTCCGGCTCGGCGCCGCAGGCCGGCGAGCCCCGCACCGATCTCGTCGCCGTCCGCCGCCGGGGCGCCGGAACGGATCTCGCACCCAATGCCTGACCTGTCCGTGGACGAGCTGCTGGCGATCGACCGGCAGCACGTCTGGCACCCGTACGGTCCCATGCCCGGCCGGCAGGAGCCGCTCGTCGTGGAGTCGGCTAGCGGAGTGCGCCTGCGTCTGGCCGACGGCTCCGGCGAACTGGTCGACGGCATGTCGTCGTGGTGGTCGGCCATCCACGGCTACAACCACCCGGTGCTGAACGAGGCCGTGCGCGAACAGCTGACGCGGATGAGCCATGTGATGTTCGGCGGGCTCACCCATGAGCCCGCCGTCCGGCTGGCGAAGCTCCTTGTCGACATGTCGCCCGACGGTCTCGAGCACGTCTTCCTCGCGGACTCCGGATCCGTCTCGGTCGAGGTCGCGGTCAAGATGTGCCTGCAGTACTGGCGTTCGCTCGGCCGCCCCGCCAAGCAGCGGTTGATGACCTGGCGGGGCGGCTACCACGGCGACACCTGGCACCCGATGTCCGTGTGCGACCCCGAGGGCGGGATGCACGAGCTGTGGCGGGGCGTCCTGCCGCGGCAGCTCTTCACCGAGGCACCGCCGGCCGCCTACGAGGAGTCCTACGCCGACCTGTTGCGCGACACGATCGCCCGTCACGCCGACGAACTGGCCGCGGTGGTCGTCGAGCCCGTGGTGCAGGGCGCCGGGGGCATGCGGTTCCACTCCCCCGCCTATCTGCGGGTGCTGCGCGAGGCGTGCGACGCGCACGACGTCCTGCTGGTGTTCGACGAGATCGCCACCGGGTTCGGCCGCACGGGCGCGCTGTTCGCCGCGGACCATGCGGCGGTGACCCCGGACGTGATGTGCGTGGGCAAGGCCCTGACCGGCGGCTACCTGACCCTGGCGGCGACGCTGTGCACCCCGCGCGTGGCCGACGGGATCTCCCGGGGAGAGGTGCCGGTGCTCGCGCACGGGCCCACCTTCATGGGAAACCCGTTGGCGGCCGCGGTGGCCTGTGCCTCGATCGAACTGCTGCTCGGCCAGGACTGGCACGCGGAGGTCAAACGGATCGAGACCGGTCTCATGGAGGGACTCGCGGAGGCGGCGGCGGTCCCGGGCGTGCGTGACGTGCGGATCCTCGGCGCCATCGGGGTCGTACAGCTCGACCACGAGGTGGACATGGCGGCCGCCACCCGGGCGGCGGTGCGGGAGGGCGTCTGGCTGCGCCCGTTCCGCGACCTCGTCTACACGATGCCGCCCTATGTCACGGGGGACGCGGACGTGGCACGGATCGCGCGCGGGATGTGCGCGGCGGCACGGGAGGGCTGAGATGTCGGTTCTGGTGATCACGGGGACCGGCACCGAGGTCGGCAAGACCGTGACGACGGCTGCCGTCGCCGCGGCCGCCGTCGCCGCGGGCCGGTCGGTGGCCGTCCTCAAGCCCGCGCAGACGGGGGTACGGCCCGACGAACGCGGGGACGCCGACGAGGTGGCCCGGCTCGCCGGCGCCGTGACGACCCGGGAACTGGCGCGCTTTCCGGAGCCGTTGGCCCCGGCCACCGCGGCACGACGGGCGGGCATGCGGGCCGTGCGGCCGCACGACGTGGCCGAGGCGGCCTCCGAACTGGCCGCCGGGCACGACCTCGTGCTCGTCGAGGGGGCCGGCGGACTGCTGGTGCGGTTCGACGACGAGGGCGGAACCCTGGCGGACGCGGCCCGGCTGCTGGCGGCTCCGGTGCTCGTGGTCGCTGCGGCGGGCCTCGGCACACTGAACTCCACCGAGCTGACGGCACGTGAACTGCGGCAGCGGGGCCTCGAGCTGGCGGGCGTGGTCATCGGCAGCTGGCCCGTCGCGGCCGATCTCGCCTCACGGTGCAATCTCGCGGACCTGCCCGTGGTCACGGAGTCACCCCTGCTCGGTGCGCTGCCCGCCGGAGCGGGGGCGCATCCGCCGGCCGGTTTCCGCGCCGCGGCACCGGGGTGGCTGGCACCGCGACTGGGCGGGACATGGGACGCGGGCGCGTTCACCTCGGAGTTCGCGTCGTAGCGTGGCCGGCGTTCGTGTCGCGCCACCGGGCGGCGGGCGCGACACGGCAATGGTTCACCCTTCGCCGCGGGAACGGGCGGGCGTGTGCCCGGTGTGTCCGGGGGAGAATTCCGGTATAGCCCGCCCTCCGGGAGGCCCGTCATGCCGCCTCGCGCAGCCCAGGACATCGTTCACCACCCGCTGTTCGCACGCTTCTACGCCCGCTGCAGCGTGGCTGCCGAACACACCGTCGGCCCGCACCGCGACGAACTCCTCGCCGGTCTGTCGGGGCGGGTGATCGAGATCGGCGCCGGCAACGGTCTGAACTTCGCGCACTACCCGCGCACCGTGTCCGAGGTGGTCGCCATCGAACCGGAGCGTGCGCTGAGGCAGTTGGCGGCGACCGCGGCCCTGCGCGCCGACGTGCCGGTGGACGTGGTGCCCGGCGCCGCGGAGGCCCTGCCGGTCAAGAGCGAGGCCTTCGACGCCGCCGTCGCCTCGCTGGTGCTGTGCAGCGTGCGGGATCTCGCGCGTGCGCTGACCGAGATACGGCGGGTGCTGCGTCCGGGTGGGGAGCTGCGGTTCTTCGAACACGGCCGGGGCGGCGGGCGCATGATGAAGGTGACCCAGCAAGCGCTGGACCGCACCGTGTGGCCGCGGCTCTTCGGCAACTGCCACGTCGGCCGGGACCCGATCGCCGCGATCAGGTCGGCCGGCTTCGAACCGGGCCCCTACCGCCAGGTGCTGGTTCCGGAGAAGGGGCCCCGGCTGCCTTCCTCGTACTGCGTCCTGGGCACGGCACGGCGGCCCGGCGCCGAGTAGTCAAAGGCTCCACTGGCGCAGTTCCCGCGCGATGTCGTGCACCGACGCCTCACCGCCCTTGACCAGCCGGGCGAGGTCGCGCACCTGTTCCGCAGAGGTGACGACCTTGACGCCGCTGGCCACCAGATAGCCGTAGGCGACGGCGGAGGCGAACAGTGCGTTGGACCGCTCCAGCGCCGGGACATGCAGCAGGAGTTGGAGGAGGGCGGCGGCGCGCGCGTAGGGGCTGTCGTAGACCGGGACGCCGAATATCTCCGCGTCGTGCCGGCTCACCGCGGCGACCAGCGCGCCCCAGTCGGTGACCTGCGGGTCGCCGGGTGTCTTCTGTTCTGCGACCATCAGCAGCCAGGCGAGGTCGATGGAGAGGTCGTTCAACGGTTCAGTGACGACCTTCGCTCCGGTGCGCGCCCGAACTCTCGCCCTGGGCGGCGCCGAACTCCTCCGCGAAGACCGACTCGTACTGCTTCATGAAGTCGGCGGCGGCCTCGACGAACGTATGGCCGGCCTCTCCGGTGTCCTGCCGGACCAGCTCCTCTATGTACCGGTTGACGCTCATGCCGCGCTCCAGGGCACGCTCACGGGCGGCTCGGGCGGTGTCCTCGTCCACCCGCACGTTCAGCTGGGTCTTCGCCATACCTCGACGCTAGCGCGACCGTGCTAGCACCGGCAAGGGGGCGGCGGGTCTCCACCGCAGGGTGGAAGGTGCCCCTTACACCGGCCTCAGGGGCACGACCTTCGGTGGAGAGGCGTCTGGACTTCGGGGGGATACCGGGTGTGCGCCGCGTCACACTACGCTCTGCGGAGAGGGAGACCGGAACGTGGGGACGTCCACCAACGAGGAGGCGGTCTTGTCCACTGCTGCTGCCGAGCACGCCCGGGGCCGCCCGGAGGCGGACGGCACCGCCGCTCGCGCCCGGGGCCTGACGAAGGCGTACGGTTCGGGCGAGACGACGGTGCTCGCCCTCGACGCGGTCGACGTGGACATCGCCCGCGGCCGCTTCACCGCCGTCATGGGCCCCTCGGGATCGGGGAAGTCCACGCTGATGCACTGCCTGGCCGGGCTCGACACCGTCTCGGCCGGACAGGTGTGGCTGGGCGACACCGAGATCACCGGGCTGAAGGACCGCGAGCTGACACGACTGCGCCGGGACCGGATCGGGTTCATGTTCCAGTCGTTCAATCTGATCCCCACCCTGAACGCGGCCGAGAACATCACGCTCCCCATGGACATCGCGGGTCAGAAGCCCGACCCGAAGTGGCTGGACCAGGTGATCGACACACTGGGGCTGCGGGACCGGCTGACACACCGCCCGGCACAGCTGTCGGGCGGGCAGCAGCAGCGTGTCGCCTGCGCAAGGGCACTCGCCTCACGCCCCGAACTGATCTTCGCGGACGAGCCGACGGGCAACCTCGACTCCCGAGCCGGGCTGGAGGTGCTCGGCTTTCTTCGGGAGGCGGTGGACGCACTGGGGCAGACCGTCGTCATGGTCACGCACGACCCCGGCGCGGCCGCCCACTCCGACCTCGTGCTCTTCCTGGCGGACGGGCGGATCGTGGACGAGATGGAGCGGCCCACGGCGGAGGCGGTGCTCGAACGGATGAAGCGGTTCGACACGATCCGGGCGGCCTTCGGCGACGCGTCCGGCCCCGGGGACTGATTCCGCCGTGCTCAAGGCGACTCTGCGCAGCTTCCTCGCGCACAAGGGACGGCTCGCGCTCTCGGCGCTCGCCATCGTCCTGTCCGTGGCGTTCGTCGCCGGCAGCCTGATCTTCTCGGACACGGTCACCCGGACGTTCGACCGGCTGTTCGCCTCCACGGCGGCCGACGTGACGGTGAGTCCCAAGGAGGATCTGACCTCGCAGATCCCGTCCGGGGTGACGCCGACGCTTCCCGCCTCGCTCGCCGCGCGGATCGCCGGGGTCGACGGCGTCGCCGCCACCCATGTGGACGCCTCCGTCACCAACCTCACGGTCGTCGACAGCAGGAACGACCCGGTGGGACCCACGACCGGCGCCCCCACCATCGCCAAGAACTGGTACGTCACCGAGCGCAGCCCGGTCGAACTCACCTCCGGACATGCGCCGCAGGGCCCCGGCGAGGCACTCCTGGACGCCGACACCGCCCGGCACAAGCACGTGGCGATCGGCGACACGCTCACGATCCTGGCCCGGCCCGGCTCGTTCAGGGTGCGGGTCGTCGGCATCGCCACCTTCACGACCACCAATCCCGGCGCCGCCCTGGTCTTCCTGGACACCCCGACCGCCCAGAGCAGGCTGCTGGGCAGTCCCGATGCGGCCACGAGCATCGCGGTCGACGCGGCGCCCGGCGTCGGCGACGCCCGGCTCAAGCAGCGGATCGCGAACCGGCTCGGCTCCCCCGCCTACGACGTGAAGACCGCGAGCGAACAGGCCAAGTCCGACACCGACCAACTCGGTGCGTTCCTGGACGTGATCAAGTACGTGATGCTGGGGTTCGCCGGCATCGCGGTGCTCGTGGGCGTGTTCCTCATCGTCAACACGTTCTCCATGCTCATCGCCCAGCGCACCCGCGAACTGGGACTGCTGCGCGCCCTGGGCGCCGACCGGCGGCAGGTGCGCCGGTCGGTGCTCACGGAGGCGCTGCTGCTCGGCGTGGTCGGCTCCACGCTGGGGCTGGCCGCGGGCATCGGGCTCGCTGCCGCGCTGATCCGGCTGATGAGCGCGTTCGGCATGAATCTGAAGTCCACCGAGATGGTGATCGGCTGGACGACCCCGGTCGCCGCGTATGTGGTCGGGGTCGGGGTGACCTTCGTGGCCGCCTACCTCCCGGCGCGGCGCGCGGCGGGCGTGTCCCCCATGGCGGCCCTCGCCGACGCCGAGGTCGCGGGCGTCGGCCGGCCGCTCAAACTGCGCGCCGTGGCGGGGGCGGTCGTCGGCGCGCTCGGTGCGGCCGCGCTGGCGGGGTGCGCCCGGGCGACGAAGACCGCGCCCGCGGCCTCCCTGCTGGGACTGGGGGTGGTCCTCACCCTCGTCGCGACCGTCATCGCGGGACCGCTGCTCGTGCGACCGGTGATCCGTGTGCTGGGCGGCGCCTTCCCGGCCCTGTTCGGTTCGGTGGGACGGATGAGCCAGCGCAACGCCCTGCGCAACCCGCGGCGCACCGGCGCCACCGCGTCGGCGCTGATGGTGGGACTCGCGCTGGTGGGTGGGATGTCGGTGGCCAGCGCATCCATGTCCACGTCGTTCGACCAGCAGATCGACAAGACGCTGGGCGCCGACTTCGTGGTGCAGAACAGCAACTTCCAGCCCTTCCCGCAGGAGATCACCGCACGGGTCCGCGCCACGGAGGGCGTGGGACTCGTGGTGCGCCAGCGATTCACGCCCGTCGCCGTGCGGCTGCCGGACGGCAGGCGCGTCGAGTCGACGGCCGCCGGCTACGACCCGCGGCTCGACGACGTCGCCCACATCGCCTACACCCGGGGCGACACCGCCGCCGCGCTCGCGGACGGGTCCCTCGCGATGGACAGGAAGTTCGCGTCGAGTCACGGTGTCCGTGTCGGCAGCACGATCCCCGTCACGTTCCCGGCGGGGCGGCGCGCCGATCTCAGGGTCGGTGCGCTCACCGACCAGGGCGGATCCGGCGGCTTCGGCACCCAGGGCGGGCTCTACTTCGGGATGGCGACGCTCCAGAAGTACGTTCCGGACGGGCAGGACTCGGGCCTGTACGTCAATGCCGCTCCCGGCACCCCCAAGGACGAGTTGCGCTCCCGGCTGGAGAGGACCCTCGACCCGTACCCCCAGGTCCAGGTCCGCGACCAGGCCGACTACAAGAAGCTGGTGCACGACCAGATCGCCGTGCTGCTCTATCTCGTCTACGCCCTGCTCGGCCTGGCGATCGTCATCGCGGTGCTCGGGGTCGTCAACACCCTTGCCCTGTCGGTCGTCGAGCGCACCCGCGAGATCGGACTGCTGCGCGCGATCGGGCTCGCCCGCAGGCAGCTGCGGCGGATGATCCGGCTGGAGTCGGTGGTGATCGCCGTGTTCGGTGCCGTGCTCGGACTGGCGCTGGGGCTCGTGTGGGGTGTGTGCACCCAGCAGGTGCTCGCGTTGCAGGGGATGGAGGCCCTGGAGATCCCGTGGGGCACGATCGTCGCCGTGGTCGTGGGATCGGCGGTCGTGGGTGTGGTCGCGGCGCTGCTGCCCGCCCTGCGCGCGTCGCGCATGAATGTGCTGGCGGCGATCGCACACGAATGATGTACTCGGCACGTACTCAAGTCGCGTCCCGCTGAGGAGAGTTCATGCCGCGTCCGTTCCGCTTCGGCGTCAACCTGCTCGAGCCCGCACCGGCGGGTGAGTGGCGCGCCAAGTGCCGTCGGGCCGAGCAGCTGGGCTACGACGTGATCCTGGTCCCGGACCATCTCGGCCTGCCGGCGCCGTTCCCCGCCCTGGTGGCGGCCGCGGATGCCACCGAGCGCCCCAGGGTCGGCACGTTCGTGCTCAACGCTGGGTTCTGGAATCCGGCGCTGCTGGCCCGGGAGGTGGCGACGGCGGACGCACTGACGGGCGGCCGCCTCGAGCTGGGCCTCGGCACCGGTTACGTGCAGTCGGAGCACGAGGAGGCCGCACTGCCCTACGGTTCGCCCGGCGAGCGTGTGGATCATCTGCACCGGACGGTGCGCGAGCTGGACGAACTGCTCGGCGCGGAGACGCATCTTCCGCGACCGGTGCAGAAGCCGCGCGTGCCACTGCTGATCGGTGCCAACGGAGACCGAATGCTGCGGATCACCGCGGAGCACGCCGACATCGCGGCGTTCACCGGGGCGCGCCCGGTCGCGGGGAGCACGACGGGACGCCTGGCACCGCTCTCGGCCGAGGAGCTCGACGCGCGCGTCGCCCTGTACCGGCGGCTGGCGGCCGGCCGCCAGGAGCCCGCCGAACTCAATCTGCTCATCCAGCTGGTGGCCGTCACCGACGACCCTGCGGGCGTGGTCCGTCCGCTGCTGGAGCGCAACCCCGACCTGACCCTCGAGGGGGCTCTGGCGCTGCCCGTCGTCCTGGCCGGCCCCCTGGAGGAGATCGTCGAGCGGGTGCGGACCCAGCGCGAACGCTTCGGGTTCTCGTATTTCACGGTTCTGGAGCCCTGCATGGAGGCGTTCGCGCCGGTGATCGAGTCCCTGCGCGGAAAGTAGCCGTCCGCATGCCGGAAATAGCGCTTCCGCCGGCTCCCTCCGTGATGGGATCCCCGCATGACCGATCTGCGGATACGCCCCGCGCGCCCCGAGGACCTGGACGCCGTGCTCGCCTTCTGGAAGACGGCCGCGGAGGGCACGAGCATCAGCGACGACCGGCACGGCGTGGAGGGCCTTGTCGCCCGCGATCCCGAGGCGCTGATCCTGGCCGAGCACGCCGGCGCACTGGTCGGCACCGTGATCGCGGGCTTCGACGGCTGGCGCTGCCATCTGTACCGGCTCGCCGTGCATCCCGAGCGGCGGCGCTCGGGCATCGCATCCGCGTTGCTGGCCGCCGCGGAGGAACGCTTCGTCCGGCTCGGCGGGCGCCGGGGCGACGCGATGGTCCTGCAGCGCAACACCACCGCCCAGCACGCATGGCGGTCGGCGGGGTACGCCCCCGAGGAACACTGGCGTCGCTGGGTGAAGCCCCTCACGGACTGAATGACTTTGCCGATCCTTTACCATGGATGCATCGAGCCCTCCCCCGGACGGGTCAACTCGTCCCAGCATGGAAAGGTGTGAGCGTCCGCCGATGGGCGAGCCTCCCAGTATCCGACCTCGCGCGGTCTCCGCGTCCCTGGCCGATCATGGGACGGAGGTGACCCGATGACCGAAGTGCTCCTCCTGCTGGTGGCGGTACTGCTCTCACTCGCCTGCGGTGGGTTCGTCGCGGCGGAGTTCTCGCTCACCACGGTCGAACGCAGCGCCCTGGAGCATGCGGTCAAGCGCGGCGAGCGTGGCGCCACCGGTGCCCTCAAGGCCGTGCGGAGCCTGACGTTCCAGCTCTCCGGCGCCCAGCTCGGAATCACGGTCACCAACCTCGTGGTCGGCATGCTCGCGGAACCGTCGATCGCCAAACTGCTCGCCGGCCCGCTCGCAGCGCTCGGACTGTCGCGCTCCGCGGCCACGTCCTTCGCCCTCGTGATCGGCACGGGCCTGTCGACCGTGTTCCTGATGGTGGTCGGCGAGCTGGTGCCCAAGAACTGGGCGATCTCCTCGCCGCTGGCCGTGGCCCGGCGCGTCGGCACGCCCCAGCGCTGGTTCAGCGCCGCCTTCCGCCCCTTCATCACCCATCTCAACAACACGGCGAACCACGTCGTACGCCGCTTCGGCCTCGAACCGGCCGAGGAGCTCGCCTCCGCACGCGGCCCCCAGGAACTGGTGGCACTCGCGCGGCACTCCGCCAAGGAGGGCGCGCTCGAGGCGGACACCGCCGAGCTGTTCGTCCGCACCCTCAACCTCGCCGACCTCACCGCCGAGAACGTGATGACGCCACGCGTCCGGGTCATGGCCCTGGAGGCGCAGGCGAGCTGCGAGGACGTGGCGAACGCGACCCGCGCGAGCGGTCTGTCGCGCTTCCCCGTCTACCGCGGGAACCTCGACACGGTCGTCGGAATCGCACACATCAGGGACGTCGTGGCCGTACCCGCCGAGAAGCGGCAGCACTGCTCGGTCGCCCGGGTGATGCGGGAACCGCTCTTCGTCCCGGAGTCCCTCACCGTCGACAGGCTGCTCGACCGGCTCTCCGGAAAGAACACCATGGCCGTCGTCATCGACGAGTACGGCGGCACCGCCGGGGTCGTCACGCTGGAGGACATCGTCGAGGAGGTCGTCGGCGAGGTCCACGACGAGCACGACCCACAGGAGGCGCCCGACCTTGCCCCGGCCGGCACGGACGACACCGGCCGCACGCTGTACCTGGCCGACGGTTCGGCCCGCACCGACCAGCTCGCCCGTGTGGGGCTGCGGGTGCCCGAAGGCCCGTACGAGACCCTCGCCGGACTCGTCGCCGCGGAGCTCGGCCGCATACCCGCGAAGGGCGACCATGTGGACGTCTCCGGCTGGCGTCTGGACGTGGTGGACGCCTCCGGACGCCGGGCCGCGCGCGTCCTCATGCACGCACCGGTCGTGGAGCGGGAGGGGGAGCCGTGACCGTCGTCCAGTTGCTGATCGGTCTGCTGACCCTTGTCGCGAACGCGTTCTTCGTGGGCGCCGAGTTCGCGCTGATCTCCGTGCGCCGCAGCCAGATCGAGCCCCATGTCGAGGCCGGCGACCGGCGCGCCCGCAGTGTGCTGTGGGGCCTGGAGCATGTGTCGGTGCTGCTGGCGGCCGCGCAGCTCGGAATCACCCTGTGCACCCTGGTCCTCGGTGTGGTCGCCGAACCCGCGATCGAGCATCTGCTGGAACCCGTCTTCCACGCGGTGGGCATCCCACCGGAAGCGGGCCGTGTGGTGTCGTTCGTGATCGCGCTGACCCTGGCGACCTATCTGCACATGCTCTTCGGCGAGATGGTGCCGAAGAACGTCGCACTCGCGGAGCCGGTGCGCCTTGCGCTGCTGCTCGGCCCGCCGCTCGTGGCACTGTCCCGGGCCCTGCGCCCGGTGATCTTCACCGTGAACACCTTCGCGAACACCCTGCTCACACTGCTGCGCGTGGAGACCAAGGACGAGGTCACCGCCACCTTCTCGGACGACGAGCTGGCACGACTGGTCAAGGCCTCCACCGCCGCCGGGCTCATCGACGACCGCGCCCAGGAGCGACTGCACGACGCCCTGGAACTGGGCCGCCGGCCCGTGCGGGACGTGGTCGTCCCACTGGAACGCGTGGTCTACACGCATGTGGGCGTCACCCCGGAGCAGCTGGAGCGGCTCTCCGCCGAGTCCGGGTTCTCACGCTTCCCCGTCGTGGACGAGAACCGGCGGATCATCGGCTACCTGCACGTCAAGGACGCGCTGGACGCGACAGCGCCCGACGAGCCGTTCCGGCTGCGGGACATCCGTGCCGTCCCGCGGGTGCGGGAGGACACACCTCTCGACGACGTGCTCACCGCCATGCGCCGCAACCGCACGCACCTCGCGGCGGTCAACGACGAGGACGGCCGGCTGGCCGGGCTCGTGACGATGGAGGACGTACTGCGGGAACTGTTCGGACAGCCGCGGGAGCCGGGCACGGTCGGCTGACACCCCCCTCCCCCCGACGGACCGGGCCTGAGCCGTCGGGGGGTGCGGGGCGACCGACCGGCGGGTATGCGCGCGGGATACCATCAACGGCGCCATGCAGACGAACCCCATGTACACCAGCCTGGTCGCCGTCGGCGACTCCTTCACCGAGGGCATGTCGGACCTGCTGCCCGACGGCACCTACCGCGGCTGGGCCGATGTCCTCGCGGGCCGGATGGCCGCGCGGTCGCCCGGTTTCCGGTATGCCAACCTCGCCGTCCGCGGCAAGCTGATCAAGCAGATCGTCGACGAGCAGGTGGATGTGGCGGCCGCGATGCAGGCCGATGTCATCACCCTGGTCGGCGGGCTGAACGACACGCTGCGACCCAAGTGCGACATGGGCCGGGTCCGAGGTCTGCTCACCGAGGCCGTGGAGCGGCTGGCACCGTCGTGCAAGCAACTGGTCCTGATGCGCAGCCCCGGCCGGCAGGGCCCGGTCCTCGAGCGCTTCCGGCCCCGCATGGAGGAGCTGTTCTCCTGCGTGGACGAGCTCGCGGAACGGCACGGTGCCCTTGTGGTCGACCTGTACGGGGCGGCATCGCTCTCCGATCCCCGGATGTGGGACGTGGACCGGCTGCACCTGACGGACGAGGGGCACCGCCGGGTGGCGGAGGCCGTATGGCAGACCCTCGGGTACGAGGCCGCGGACGCCGAGTGGCACACGCCGCTGCCCCCGTCCGCACCGCCGAACTGGCTCGCCCGCCGGACCGCGGACGTGCTCTTCACCCGGCAGCATCTGCTGCCCTGGATAGGCCGCAGGCTGACCGGCCGCTCGTCCGGCGACGGCCTCCCGGCCAAGCGCCCGGACCTGCTGCCGTACGAGGGACCCGCCGTTTAGGAACGGCACGCTTCGAAGGGGGTCGTGCATGACCACGACGGTGATCAACCTCAAGGGCCGCCTCCAGGAGTTCGGCCCCGCCCTGGAGTACGGCCCGGAGGACGTCGTCTACATCGGCCGCCGCATGGTCAGGGGCGGCTGGAACCTCCCCGGGCACCCGCTGTACAACCCGTTCCAGATCGACACCCCGCAGAAGAAGCGCGACGGGACACGGGCCGAGGTGATGGACAAGTACCGGGAGCACCTGAAGTCCCGCCCCGATCTGCTGGAGCTGGTGCTCGCACTGCGCGGCAGGACTCTGGCCTGCTGGTGCGCGCCCGAGGCGTGCCACGGTGACATCCTGGCGGAGATCGCGGACCGCACCGGAGGCCTCGGGCACGGGTCGTAGGAACCGGCCCCGCGGGCGCCACCCGGCTCCGCGGCGGCGGAGCCGTACGCGGTGACGCCGGTCTCGTAGTTTCCGCCGAATCGGCCCATGGCGCTGGCCTGCACGAATCGCCAGTAGACTCGGTGCACGTGACTGCTGCGCCCGCAAAGCCCCGAATCCCGAACGTCCTCGCCGGACGCTACGCCTCCGCCGAGCTCGCCACGCTCTGGTCCCCCGAGCAGAAGGTGAAGCTGGAGCGGCAGCTCTGGCTCGCCGTCCTACGGGCCCAGAAGGACCTGGGGATCGAGGTCCCCGACGCGGCGATCGCCGACTACGAGCGCGTTCTCGACCAGGTGGACCTCGCCTCGATCGCCGAACGTGAGCGGGTCACGCGGCACGACGTGAAGGCGCGGATCGAGGAGTTCAACGCCCTGGCCGGGCACGAGCACGTACACAAGGGCATGACCTCGCGCGATCTGACGGAGAACGTCGAGCAGCTGCAGATCCGGCTGTCTCTGGAGCTGGTGCGCGATCGCACGGTGGCGGTACTGGCCCGCCTCGGCAAGCTGGCGGGTGAATACGGCGAGCTGGTCATGGCCGGTCGCTCCCACAACGTCGCCGCGCAGGCCACCACCCTCGGCAAGCGCTTCGCCACCGCGGCCGACGAGCTGCTGGTGGCCTTCGGCCGGGTCGAGGAGCTGCTCGGCCGCTACCCGCTGCGCGGCGTCAAGGGACCTGTGGGCACCGCGCAGGACATGCTCGACCTGCTCGGCGGCGACGCGGCCAAGCTCGCCGAACTGGAGCGCCGGATCGCGCATCACCTGGGCTTCTCGCAGGCCTTCACCTCGGTCGGGCAGGTCTACCCGCGCTCGCTGGACTACGAGGTCGTCACCGCGCTGGTCCAGCTGGCGGCGGCGCCGTCGTCGCTGGCGAAGACGATCCGGCTGATGGCCGGGCACGAGCTGGTCACCGAGGGCTTCAAGCCGGGACAGGTCGGCTCCTCCGCGATGCCGCACAAGATGAACACCCGCTCCTGCGAGCGTGTCAACGGCCTGATGGTCGTCCTGCGCGGCTACGCGTCGATGACCGGTGAGCTGGCGGGCGACCAGTGGAACGAGGGCGACGTCTCCTGCTCGGTGGTGCGCCGCGTGGCACTGCCCGACGCGTTCTTCGCGCTGGACGGACTGCTCGAGACGTTCTTGACGGTGCTCGACGAGTTCGGCGCCTTCCCCGCGGTCGTCGCACGTGAGCTGGACCGCTATCTGCCGTTCCTCGCCACGACCAAGGTGCTGATGGCCTCGGTGCGCGCGGGCGTCGGCCGGGAGGTCGCGCACGAGGCCATCAAGGAGAACGCCGTCGCCTGCGCCCTGGCCATGCGGGAGCAGGGCGCCGAGCGCAACGAACTGCTGGACAGGCTGGCCGCCGACGAGCGCATCCCGCTCGACCGCGATGCGCTGGACGCGCTCATGGCCGACAAGCTGTCCTTCACGGGCGCCGCGGCCGACCAGGTCGGTGCGGTCGTCGGCCGTGTCGACGAGATCGTGAAGCAGCACCCGGAGGCCGCCGGTTACACCCCGGGGGCGATCCTCTGACCCGGTTCACCCCGGCGGAACTGGAGGCCGCCCGCGACCGGCTGGTACCGGACGTGGTCGCGGACGGCCTCGCCGTTCTGTTCTGCGGCATCAACCCCGGTCTCATGACGGCGGCGACGGGCCATCACTTCGCCCGCCCCGGCAACCGCTTCTGGCCCGTACTGCACCTGTCCGGTTTCACCCCGCGGCTGTTCAAGCCGTCGGAGCAGGCGGAGTTGCTGACGTACGGGCTCGGCATCACCAATGTGGTGGCGCGGGCGACCGCACGGGCGGACGAGCTGGACGCCGAGGAGTTCCGCGAGGGCGGGCGCGTCCTCGGCGCGAAGGTGGAGCGGCTGCAGCCGCGGTGGCTCGCGGTCGTCGGAGTGACCGCGTACCGGGCGGCCTTCGACGACCGCAGGGCCGTCGTCGGTCCGCAGGAGCGCACGATCGGGTCGAGCCGGATCTGGGTCCTGCCCAACCCCAGTGGCCTCAACGCACATTGGACGGCGGCGACGATGGCGCAGGAGTACGGTCGGCTGCGCGAGGCCGCTGGGCGCTAGCGGATCAGGGCGGGTCCCGGTCCGTGACGGCGGCCAGCAGCCTTATCTCGTCCGCCCCGTCGCGCTCGGCCACGCCGAGGGCCACCCACCGGCCGGTGCCGTCCGGCCGCCACAGATACAGCTCGTCCACAAGGTCGCCGAGTGTCGCCCAGGGCTCCGGTATCTCCTCGCCGCGTGCCTTGCGGACGCCGACGGTCAGTGACCACCAGCGCAGCCCCTCCCCCCAACGGTCGTCCAGCCGCTGGGCGATGGCCTCCTTCCAGGCGTCGAGATCCTCCGCCCAGCGCTCCCGCTCCGCGCCGTCACCCGTACCGAGACCGGCGCTCACCGCCAACGGGGCGATGTGGAACCCCGGGCCCCCGAAGCCCACGTCCGACACACCGCTCCGCGCCGGGAACTCCCGCGCGCGCAGCAGGTCGATCGTGGCCAGGTGCTGATCGATGGTCATACCTCCAGTACAGCAGTCGTCACTGACAATTGGCGGGGAGTCAGCCACCTTGAGGGTTCCGTTCGTTCGGCTCCCCGATGGGTCGGGCGTCCTGGCGGCCGCGGCGTACGGCGGCACGGGCAGGGCGCGAGCCCGGGAGGCGGTGCGTCGGGCGTGGCGCCAGGCGATCGGGAGGCGGAGGCGCGGCCGTTGGCGCACGGCCTGCCGGACCCGCAGACGGCCGCGCATCAGGTTGTCGGCACGGAGCCGGTGAAGCCGTAGCCGGCGCCGTGAAGACGTCGTCGGTGACCCGCGACCGCACGCAGGCCGTGATCCCGGTCCACGGGTCCGCCTTCGTCGTACCGGGCTGACACGACGCCGGGCGCGAGCCCGGCTCGCCCGTGATGTGCGACCTGCCCGGAAGGTCGGTCCGCTCGTTTGGTGCCTGGCCCTCGCGGGTGTGTGCGGCGCCGAGTACGATCCGCCCAACACGCGCACGAGCTGGGAGGACGGACGTTGGGGCGGCTGACCGGCGGGGACCCCTCTCTGCTGAGAAGGATCAACTCGGCGGTGGTGCTGCATGCGCTCCGCGCCACGGACCGCGCGACCCTCACCGAGATCACACGGGTGACGGGGCTGTCCCGGCCGACCGTGGAGGGCGTGGTCGAGGGCCTGATCGAGGCCGGGCTGGTGGTGGAACAGGCGGCCGAGGAGGGCGCCGCCCGACGGCAGGGACGGCCCGCACGGATCTTCCGCTTCCGGGCGGAGGCGGGCCATCTGCTGGGCATCGACGTGGGCGCGCACCGGGTGACCGCGGTCCTCGCCGATCTCGACGGCCGGGAGCTCGGCACCCTGTCCAAGGAGATCTCCGAGACGGCGCCGGCGGACGAACGTCTGGAGCGGCTGCGGAGCACGGTGGCCGAGCTGCTGCGCCGGGCGGGCGTGGCGCGCGACTCGCTGCGCGCGGTCGGCGTGGGCAGTCCCGGGATCGTGGAGGCCGACGGGACCGTCCGGCTCGGCACGGCACTGCCCGGGTGGACCGGGCTGAAACTCGGCGATCGGCTCAGCCGTTCCTTCAAGTGCCCGGTGCTGGTCGAGAACGACGCCAACGCGGCGACCGTCGCGGAGCATTGGAAGGGAGCGGCCACCGAGTCCGACGACATCGTGTTCGTGCTGGCCGGGCTGAGTCCGGGCGCCGGTGCGCTCATCGGCGGCCGGCTGCACCGCGGCTTCGGCGGGGCGGCCGGCGAGATCGGGGCGCTGCACCTGCTGGGCCGCGAGGCGACTCCGGAGACACTGCTGTCGACCACGGACCAGCCGCTGCATCCGCTGGACGAACAACAGGTCGCGGACGTCTTCGCGCTCGCCAGGGAGGGCGACCAGCGCGCCCGCGCCGCCGTCGACCGCTTCATACAACGGCTCGTGCACGACGTGGCGGCGCTCGTCCTGGCACTCGACCCCGAACTGGTCGTCATCGGCGGCTGGGCGGCGGGCCTGGACGGCGTGCTCGCCCCGCTGCGGAACGAGCTGGCCCGCTACTGCCTGCGCCCCCCGAAGGTCACCCTTTCGCAGCTGGGCGAGGCCGCGGTGGCGACCGGAGCACTACGGCTGGCGCTCGACCACGTGGAGGAGCAGTTGTTCGCGGTGGAGGGCACCGTGACGGCACGGCGCTGAGCCGGGCCACGCGGCCGCACGGCTCGCCTACGACGTCGTGCCCCGGACCGATGGGTCCGGGGCACGACGTCGTACGCAGGCCGTGGGAGCGCCGGTGGACCGTGGTGGGGTCACGGGCACCGGGCGGGGCGGTCAGGAGGCGCGACGCTCCGGGTCGTGGTGGATCTCCACACCGCCGGTGGCTCCGAAGGTCAGGCGGCAGGTGTCCGCACGGTAGGTGGCGACGGAGACCGCCGCGGTGCGGGCGTCGGCGTAGAAGCGGGTGGTGACGACGAGGACGGGGGCACCGGGCAGCCGGTCGAGCTCCCTCGCGTCCTCGGCACTGACCGAACCCAGCTCCACGGACTGCTCCTGGCCCTCGAGCTCGAGGTGCTGCAGCTCGCGGAGCAGCGCACGCGCCCGCGCCGGGCCCGAAGGTGCGTCTATCGCGGAGAGGTCGGGCACCGAGGACTCGGGGATGTAGATCAGCTCGGCCGCGACGGGCTGCCCGTGGCTGACCCGGGAACGGCGCACCGTGTGCACGTTCTCGTCACGGTCGGTCTCCAGGAGGTCCGCCACGGTGGCGGGCGCGACCGCGAGGGTGCAGTCGGTGGGCTTCCAGGCGTCGTCCGCCGCACCCGGCCAGGTGTGCTGCTCGGAGCCCACGGCCACGCCCATGCGGGGCGGTGCGACGGTGGTGCCCACACCGCGGCGGCGCTGCAGCCGGCCTTCCAGTTCGAGCTGTTCGAGCGCCTGGCGGAGCGTGGCGCGGGCGACTCCGAAGCGGGCCGCGAGGTCCCGCTCGTTGGGCAGGATCTCGCCCACGGAGAACTCGGAGTCGAGTGCTTCGGTGAGTACGGTCTTGAGGTGCCAGTACTTAGGCTCCGGCACCGTTTCCAGCTGCGTGGTCCCCACCCTGTCCTCCGCAATCGCCGTGGCGCGCCGGCGTTTAAGCGCCCTTGTTTATTAAAGGTTGTTGCACTTCTCTGCGACCATAGGGCGGCCCCCACCCTTGGTCAAGACCAATCCTCGATCCCTTACGCGCCGCATAGGCTCCGCACCGCAGAGCGTTCACACGGCGTTCGTGATGGACGCCGCCGGTGACATGACGGCGTGACCCCGGTTCGGAAGACGTTCATGAAGCGGGGCTACGGGGTGGTCCGTACGACGGCTAGCCGGCGGACAGGGATCCCAGCTTGTCCGGGTTGCGCATGATGTAGATGCACTGGATGAGCCCGTCCACGACCTCCACCTGGAGGACGGTGTCCGGCTTGCCGCCCGACAGCACGAGCAGGGCCGTGCCCCCGTTGAGCTCCAGGAATCGGAACGACACGTCCTCGATGCCCTTGGCGGCCACACCGGCCAGGAACCTGGCGACCTTGTCGGCGCTCTCCAGAACCCGCAGCGGTGCCTTGGTACGGCCCCCGCTGTCCCCGACCAGACGGACGTCGGGGGCCAGCAGCCGCAGCAGCCCGTCCAGATCACCCTCGACCGACGCGGCGAGGAACCGCTCGGTCAGATCGCGCCGTTCTGCCGGGTCGACCTCGTAGCGCGGCCGCCGCTCGTCGACGTGCCTGCGGGCCCGGATGGCGAGTTGGCGCACCGCGGCCTCACTGCGGTCCAGGGTGGCGGCGATGTCCGCGAAGGGGTAGCCGAAGGCCTCCCTGAGCACGAACACCGCACGCTCCAGCGGCGACAGGGACTCCAGGACGACCAGGACGGCGAGCGAGACGGAGTCGGTGAGTACGGCCCGGTCCGCCGTGTCCGGCACCGCGTCCCCGAAGTCGGTGGCGTACGGCTCGGGCAGCCAGGGACCGACGTAGGACTCCTTGCGTGCCTGCGCCTGACGCAACCGGTCGACCGCCAGCCGGGTGGTGACGCGCACCAGGTATCCTCGCGGCGCGCGCACGGCGTCGCGGTCGGCGCGCGACCAGCGAAGCCACGCCTCCTGGACCACGTCCTCGGCGTCACTCACCCGGCCGAGCATGCGATAGGCGACACCCATCAGTACGGGGCGATGCTCTTCGAAGACCTCGGTCGCGGCGTCGATGGTCACCGTTCCATCCCATCCGACCCGCTCCGCCCTGTCCAGGTGACGCAACTGTCGGACACAACACATTGGCGTCCTCCTGGCCCTAAGGGGCCGGGATTCCCGGGGCAGCGCTTCGCGCTGTCTTCGAGGTTCGGCCGGTTGCCCGGCTTATGGGTTCCTGCTTCGTGGACCGGCTGGCGCCGAGGTCTCCACAGGCTGACACGGCATGCCCTGCCGCGTGTTTGATGTTGACGGCCGCATTGACGTCGGCATGGGCGGTGTGCCCGCAGCCGGGGTTCTTGCACCGGAAGACCGCTTGGCTTTCGCGGTTCGATTCCGATACGAACCCGCAGGCGGAGCACCGCTGCGACGTGTACGCGGGATTGACCTTCACCACCGTCGTGCCGGTGTAGCGGGCGGCGCTCAACAGGGCGAGCTCGAGGCGGTGCCATCCCTTGTCGAGGATGGCCCGGTTCAGACCCCGTTTCTGCGCGACTCCCACCCCGGGCGCCCCGGCCGTCCCGGACGCCGAGGCGGACATGCTCTTGACCCGCAGGTCTTCAAGGCCGACGAGCGCGTTCCTCGCCACGACCCGACAAGCGGTCTGCGCACAGAAGTCGGTGCGCCGGTCCGACACCCGACCCATGATCCGGTTCATGGCTGTGATCGTCTTGCGCCGGTTGGTGCTGCCCTTCCGGGCGCGGGCCAGGCGCTGCTGAAGCCGCCGGTAACGCACGGCCTCGCCGGCGCGGATGAACGGTCGGTCGTGGAAGTCTCCGTCGGAGGTGACGGCCGCCGCCTTGACGCCCCGGTCGATCCCGACGGCCGTATCCGGCATGGCATGCCGCTCGGGCGTGACGGCGTGGTCGTCCACGAGGAAGCACACGAACCAGTGCCCGGCCTTGCGGGACACCGTCGCGGAGCGGATCACGCCACCGAGGGCACGCGACCAGCGGAAACGGATCCATCCCAGCTTCGGCAGCTTGACCCGGCCCCACCTGCGGCCCAGGCGTTCCACCTGAATCTGTTTCGGGTCGGGGAAGCGGAACGAGGGGGACCAGCGGGCCTTGGAGCGCCGGCGGACCTTAAATGCGCCGTGCTCCCGGCATGCCCGGTCCAGGTCCTTGAGTGTCTGCTGCAACGCGTGCGACGGCGCGGCCTTCAGCCACGGATGGTCGCGCTTGGCGTCGGCCAACTCGGCGCACTGCGGCGCATAGTTCATCCACGCCCCACGGCGCCGATACTCCCGCCGCTGCTCCAGGGCGGTGTTCCACACCGCCCGGCAGACATTCCCGAACTCCTCACACATGACCTCTTGCTCCAACGTGAGCGCGAGACGGTACCGGCGACCCGACAGCACGACAACACCCCCCAAAAAGACACGAAGTTGCCGAACTTCAGCAGCATGTGCGCAGGTCAGAGAATCATGCAAACCCTTCTACTGCGGCGTCCCGCGCCGCCGGAGCGAGGATGGGCCAACCCCACCCCGAAGGACCGGGCTCGCGCCCAAGAAATCTGGTCAACGGGCCGCCGCGCGGCAGGGGTTTACCCCGATCGGGGGCTACCCGCCGGTAGCAGTTGCTGACAGGCTGTCTACGACAGCGTTCTCCGGCGTGTAACGGACGAGGAGCAGCAGTATGCCCGCCACGGTCTCCTTCAGCGTCACCTCTCCGCACGGCCCGCGGACCGTGACCGTCTCCTACGCACGGGTGGGATCCGGCGAACCCCTGCTCCTGCTGCACGGGATCGGCCACCACCGTCAGGCCTGGGACCCGGTGGTGGACATCCTGGCGACCGAACGCGACGTGATCGCCGTCGACCTCCCCGGCTTCGGTGCGTCCCCGGCCCTGCCGGACGGACTCGCGTACGACCTCTCGACCGTGGTGCCCGCGCTCGGTTCGCTCTGCGGGGCGCTCGACGTCGACCGCCCGCACGTCGCCGGCAATTCCCTGGGGGGTCTGCTGGCCCTGGAATTGGGTCGCGAGAAGCTCGCACGATCCGTCACCGCCTTCTCCCCGGCCGGGTTCTGGACCCCGGCGGAGCGGCGGTACGCGTTCGCGGTGCTGCTCGCCATGCGCCACACGGCGCAGCGGATCCCGCTGCCGGTGGTGGAGCGGCTGTCGCGCACGGCGGCCGGCCGCACCGTGCTCACCAGTTCCATCTACGCCCGCCCCGGCCGCCGTTCACCGGAGGCCGTGGTAGCAGAGACGCTCGCGCTGGCCGGCGCCGAGGGTTTTGCCGCCACGCTCCGGGCGGGCGCCTCCGTCCGGTTCACCCAGGACCTGCCCGGTCTGCCCGTCACCGTGGCGTGGGGCACCAAGGACCGTCTCCTGGTGCGCCGTCAGGGTGTCCGCGCCAAGCAGATCATCCCCAGGGCCCGGCTCGTGCGACTGCCCGGCTGCGGGCACGTGCCGATGAACGACGATCCGGCGCTGGTCGCGCGGGTCATCCTGGACGGCAGCCGCTGACCGTACCGGTCCGCGTGCCGCACGGTCGCGCGACCGGTGCGCCGCCCCGACACGCCTGTTCCCAAGGCGACTTGGGCTGCCGTGGGCGCCCTCGGAGACACCCGCGCGGACCCATGACGAACGCCGTGCGCCCCGCCGTCCCTCTCCTGTCCGGGACGCCTCACGCGCTCTGTGGTCCCCGTGTCACGACGGTCAGTTGTTCATGTGCGGTTTCCATGTGCGCTGCGGCACACGAGTAGTTGTGGCAGTGCCCATCGCCCGGAACCGAACCTGGAGGCGCTTCATGTCACACCGTCCCACGCCCGGTCGCCGCAGCGTGCTGCGCGGCTCCCTGGCCGCCTCGGCGGCCCTGACCCTGCCCGCCGCGCTCGGCGAGGCGCCGGCGTTCGCCCTGTCGGGACGCCCGAAGGCGGGCTGGGGTGTCCAGACCGGTGACGTGACCGCGGACTCCGGTCTCGTCTGGGTGCGCTCCGACCGCCCGGCCCGGATGATCGTCGAGACCGCCGCGACCGAGTCGTTCCGCAATCCGCGCAGATGGCACGGCCCGCTGCTGGGCGCCGGCACCGACTTCACGGGCACCACACGGCTGCACGGGCTGCCCGCGGGTGAACAGATCCACTACCGCGTGCTGCTGGCGGATCCGGACGACCCGCGCCGCACCGGCGAACCCGTTGGGGGCACCTTCCGCACGACGCCGCCCGGGCGCCGCCAAGGAGTGCGCTTCCTGTGGTCGGGCGACCTGGCGGGCCAGGGCTGGGGCATCAACCCCGACTTCGGCGGCTACACCATCTACAAGGCGATGGCGAAGCTCGACCCGGACTTCTTCCTGTGCAGCGGCGACAACATCTACGCCGACGGCCCTCTCTCCGCCACTCAGGCCCTGCCCGACGGCAGCGCCTGGCGGAACATCACCACCGAGGAGAAGTCCAAGGTGGCCGAGACCCTGGCCGAGTACCGCGGCAACTTCCGCTACAACCTGCTGGACGAGAACCTCAGGCGGTTCAACGCCCAGGTGCCGTCGATCATCCAGTGGGACGACCACGAGGTCCGAAACAACTGGTACCCGGGCGAGGTCATCACCTCCGCGGACCCGCGCTACACCGAGAAGAGCATCGACGTGCTCGCGGCCGGCGCCCGGCGCGCGTTCAGCGAGTACTTCCCCCTCTCGACGCTCCAGCCGCAGGACCGCCACGGCCGCGTGTACCGGGTCATGCGGCACGGTCCGCTGCTCGATGTCTTCGTCCTGGACATGCGCACCTACCGCAACGCCAACTCGCCCGACAACCAGGCCGTCGACCCGCAGGGCATCCTCGGGGCGGAGCAGTTGGAGTGGCTCAAGCGGGAGCTGTCCCGGTCCCGCGCGGTGTGGAAGGTGATCGCCGCGGACATGCCCATCGGGCTCGTCGTGCCCGACACCACGGAGGGCCTGCCGAACATCGAGGCGGTGGCGCAGGGCGACCCGGGCGCGCCGCTCGGCCGCGAACTGCAGATCGCCGAACTGCTTCGCTTCATCAAGCACCGGCGGATCACCGGCACGGTGTGGCTGACCGCGGACGTCCACCACACCTCGGCGCAGCACTACCAGCCCTCGCGCGCCGCGTTCACCGACTTCGAGCCCTTCTGGGAGTTCGTGTCCGGGCCGCTCAACGCCGGTGCGTTCCCGGCGAGCGCACTCGACGGCACATTCGGCCCCGAGCGGGTGTTCGTGAAGGCGCCCACGGACTCGAACGTCTCCCCGGCGGGGGGCTACCAGTTCTTCGGCGAGGTCGACATCGACGGGGGCAGCGGGGAACTGACCGTCCGGCTGCGTGAGCAGGACGGCACCGTGCTGTTCACCCAGGTGTTGCAGCCGGGCCGCGTGGGTCAGTAACTCTCCTCCGTTGAAGGCGACTTGAGGGAGCGGGTCGCGGAGCAGCGGAGACGCCGCACCACGGCTGCCGGTTCCACGTTCGGCCGCCGGCTCGCGTACCCTCGGTCACCGCGCCGCGCACCGGAGTCATCCCCCGGTGCGCGGCTTGCGAGCGGACACACGGCCGGGGTCCCGTGTGCGCAGGTTCGAGTCCTGCCGGGGGCACCCTGCATGAGGTGCCCAAAGGCCCCGTCACCGGTGGAAACGCTGGGCCGGGGTCTTTGGTCTGTGCAGCGCCAAGTCGCCGGAAGCGGCGCTGTGACACGATCCGTGGACTATTCATGCACCGGCACCCGGGGTGCGAATACCCAGGTCGATGGGCATTCCTCATGCCGTGCCCCGAGCGTCCACAAGCCGCCGCTGGACGTCGCACACAAGGTCCTGGAGTCGTCCCGATTGCACGCCTTCGCTCTCCATCCACTCGTCATAACGTGGGCGCAGATGCCGTGCCATGCCCAACCCGTACCGCCGCAGCACCGAGCGACTGACCGATATCTCCTCCTGCACCTCCCTCCGGAGGTCGTCCGTCCAGCCCTGGTCCCGGTCTTCGTCTGCCAGTGGAGCCTTGAGGGCGGCGACCGCTTCATCGAGGACCACCATCAGATCCACGGAACCTCCGAAAAGTCACAGGCCGCAATACTCCCAGGCAGCGTTGGGGCCAAGGCAATTGACGCCCGGTGCTCACAAGTTTCTGCCACAGGTTCGTACCTCCGGCTCGCTCCGCGGACCGCACGACGGCGAAGGCCCCCGGAAGCGTCCGGAGGGCCTGAAGCGTCGCGCCGCGCGCGATCACGCGTCGTCGCGCAACATCCGAGGCAACCTGGGTGATCGCTGAGCTTCAGCCCGCCGTGGCCCCTCCTTTGGACGGCACTTGGCGAGGCCCCGCACCGTCCAGGTGGACCACCACGGTGGTGTAGAAGCGATGTACGGCGTCGTCGACGCTGCGGATGAATCCGGATTCTGCGCTGCCGCGGCTGCTTCCCATGCCCTTGAGGAGGGACAGGCGGAAGCCGACGATCTGGGTGCCGTTCTCCTTGGGCAGCATGTCTGCAGGCTCGGGGCGGAGCCGTTCGAGCGTTGCCCGCGGCCCACCCGTTTCCCCATCGGTGAGAGTTTCGATGTGGAGATCCGCCGGCGCATCGGCCAAGCGCCGGACGAGCCGTTTCGCCCAGGTCAGGGGGTAGCCCTGCTCGGGTACCGGGATCTCGATCGAGGTACGGAGCTTGCCCGTACGCAGGTCCGCGTTGATGGCCAAGACCCCAGGCGTGCCCTCGATGCGCAGCTCCGCTTGAACTTTCCCGTCCAGGCAGAGCTGATCGGCGAGGCCGGCCCGGAGTGTCTTGGGATCGATTCCGCGCCTGGCGCGGCGGACGGGCAGGACTTTCTGCCCGAGTTCGCCGCCCAGTCGGAGGCAGACCTGGCGGATGAGCCGCTCCCAGCTCTCGACGACCTCCAGTGCGCGCGGGTCTCCCTGGCACAGGGTTTCATCGTCGATCCCATTGCGTACTGGTACCCAGGCGGGACCCATGTTCTGGAACCCGTGGCAGCCGGAGTTCTCGTGCTGCAAGTAGTGCAGCAGTTCATGCAGGAGCCAGGCGTGCGCCGCATTGCCGACGCCCTCGTGCCGGATCAACATCTGGGCCTGGTGGGCGACCTCCGCCCATGAGAGGTGCCAGAGGGCCACCTTGTGCTTGCGCCGTCCGTCGATCTTCACATCGACCAGCGGACTACCCTCCAACGCGACATCGTTCGACAGAGTGATCACGGCCTCATAGCCACGGCGGGCGGCGATATCCATATACGCCTGAACCTGATCGGCTTTGAGGGCATTGCCGTTGGTCTTCGTCTCAAGAAGCGCCGTCCAGAGCTTGCCGGCCCGCTCGACACGGATCACTCCGTCGGGGCGTCGCGGGCTATCGCCGTGAGGAAGCGTGACCTCGGTGAAGGTCTCCATGCGACCAGCCGGCGCTCCGAACGCGGCGGTAAGCCTCCTGCCGAACTCGGGCACCTGCGCCATCACCGAGAGCAGTACCGAGGTCCCCCGCATTTCACGGTCCCGGTCGCTCTTGAGCGCCGTCACCGGGAAGAGTTTTGCCTCTTTCCATGCCTCGTTCTCCGCCAGCGTCTTCTTGGCCGCCCTGGGCAGGGTGACCTTCTTCTTGGCGGTACGTGGTCGCGCGGTCGGCTTCCTCGGCTCGGCCTCGTCCTCAGGTCGGCGCGGAGCGGGGACGGCCTCAAGCAGCCCTTGCGGCGCTGATCCGTCGGATGACGCGGGCGCCGTGTCAGCCGGCTGATCATCGACGGCGGAGGTGTCCTGCTCCACCTCGGCCGCCGCATCGTCCTCGATATCGACGCCGAAGTCCGTGGCCAGACCGGCCAGGCCCGTGTCGTACCCCTGGCCGACGGCGCGGAATTTCCACTCTTCTCCACGCCGGTACAGCTCGCCGAAGATGATCGCACTCACCGAGTCGGCGTCGTCGATGGCGAAGCGGAGGAGTTCCTCACCGCTCCCGTCCGCCAATGACAGCTTCACGTCCTCCAGTTCTCCGAAGCGGGCGCCCTCGTAGCGGCTGGCAGCCACAACGATGCGGTCGACCTCGGACGGGACCGCGGTCAAGTCGAAGCTGATCCGGTCCTCGCTCCCGTCTGCTGTCGGCGTCTTGCCGAGAACCTGCACGCTCCCATCCGCAGCAACCGGGTTGTTGTAGAAGTAGAAATCGGCGTCGCTGCGAACCTTGCCGTTCGCGTCCAGCAACAGGACGGACACGTCGGCGTCCCCTTCGCCGGTCGAGCTCCCCCAGCCCAGACTTACGATCACCGAATCGATGTGCTCACTCAGGGCTGCCAGAGATGTATTCGAGCCCTTGACCATTTCGCGCATGAAGCTTCCCCCCAAAACGATGCAAGCCGGGCGCGAGAGGCGTCGCCCCGGCCGCCTGAATCGCCGCCCCGTGTGACGAGCCGCACACAGATGACTGTAGTACCCACAGAGCACAGTTGTGCGGATCACGTGAAACCTGTGGAGCATCCGCGGAGGCGGTTCGGAGGCCCCTGCCGTCCGTCGATGCACATTGCGTGGCACGACAGCAGCACCTCAACGCCGACCTGCTCCCGGTGGGCCGATGGGGCCCACCGACGATCACCAGGAGGCGGGGGCCGACCGATACCGGCAGGCGCCGCACGCCGCCGACCTCGCGGATTTCCGCGGTCCGTGGACCATCTTTCGGCAAGAAAGCGCCACTTGCCCGACCAAGGGCGCGTGACCTGCACGTACGTCGGGGACTGCGGCGTCCGTCGGACCCGCGTTCCACGCCATGGTCAAAAGAACAACAAAAAGGGCAGAAGCATACTTTACTCATCAGACACACGACGTTCGTGATCACGCAACACCCTTCCTTCACAGTGGTTGCATGACTCCAGACATGTCTGATGTGAGGCGAGCCAGGCACGGCCGCCCCGTGCACCACTGGCGACGGGACGTCATCGAGCTCGCCGCCCTGTTCACCGCGGTCGCGGTTGCCGACGCGGTGGCCAACCTCGTCGGGCACGGACCCGACGGACCCGCTCTCCTCGGCCTGTCCGCGGCGGCTCTGGTCGCGACGGCCGGATTCCACACATGGTGGGCACGCCGCCACGGTCACGCACCGCCCGTGAGCGATACCGGCGCCCGGCCCCCCGCCGTGGAGCGGCAGGCCGGGCCGTCCGGGACCGACACGGCCGGAGCCTCCACCGTGCTGTGGCGGATGCGGACGACGGTGCGCGACGAACCCGGCTCGCTGGCCACCCTGTGCACGGCGCTGGCCTCCCTCCGGATCGACATCCTCAGTCTGCAGACGCACCCGCTGGCACAGGGCACGGTCGACGAGTTCCTGCTGCGGGCGCCGGCGGAGCTGGAAGCGACCGGCATCACTCGGGTCGTCGCGTCGGCGGGCGGCACCGGCACCTGGATCGAGCGGGCCGACGCGCACGACCTGGTCGACGCCCCGACCCGGGTACTTGGCCTGGCCACACGCACCGCGCTGGACGCGGCCGAACTCCCGCTGGCGTTGCGGCAGTTGCTCGGCCGCTGCACCATCCGCTCGCTGCCCGCCGTCTCCCCCGCCTCCGGCCGCGCGGAGGACGACGTCCCCGTCGAGGGAACCCTCGAGGACACGGTGATGCGCCTGCGCGCGCCGGAGGGAGGGGTGATCACGGTGGAGCGGCCGTATCTGCCGTTCACGCCCACGGAGTTCGCCCGGGCGCGGGCTCTGGTCGAGCTGGACGCCCGGCTCGGACCGCGCATCCCCCGCAGCCAGGACGTGCTCACGCTGCCCGAGGGCAAGTCCATCACCGTACGGCGGGCCGACGCCTCGGACCTCCAGGCGGCGAAGGAGATGCACGAGCGGTGCTCGGCGCGCACGCTCGGCATGCGCTACCACGGGCCGGTCGGGGACGCGGACCGCTACCTCAGGCACCTGCTCAGCCCGCGGTTCGGCCGGACCCTCGCGGTGCAGACGACGTCGGGCCGCATCGTGGGCCTCGGACACCTGCTCTGGGACGGCGACGAGACGGAGGTCGCGCTGCTCGTCGAGGACGCCTGGCAGCGGCGCGGCATCGGCACCGAACTCCTCGGCCGGCTGGTGACGATGGCGGTCGAGGCGGGCTGCGAGAACGTCTACGCGGTCACCCAGGCGTCCAACACCGGCATGGTCGCCGCGATGCGCGGGCTCGGACTGCCCCTCGACTACCAGATCGAGGAGCGCACCCTCGTCATCACCGCACGGCTGGACGCGACCCCCGTGGCCTCGCGTCTTCCGTACGGAGAGGCGGGCGGGTCGCACGGTGCACGGGGCACACGAGACTGACCGTCCCGCGCCCCCGGCGCACACGACCCACCGAACGGCCCGGCGCGATCCGCCGGGCCGTTCGCCGTGCGGGGGTCCGGGCGGCCGCGGACGGCACCCGCACGCCGTAGCCGGCTACCGGCCCACGGCCTCCTGCCGCCGCGCCGGGGCCGGGCCCCGCGCCGCCCCCAACGCGGTGTCCAGATCGGACCACAGGTCCTCGACGTCCTCCAGGCCCACCGACAACCGCAGCAGCCGGTCGCTCACCCCGGCGTCCCGGCGGTCCGTCGCGTCGACGATGCGGTGGCTGATGGACGCCGGGTGCTGGATGAGGGTGTCGACGCTGCCCAGGCTGACGGCGGGCGTGATCAGGCGGACCCGTCCGATCACCGCGTGCGGATCGCCGTGCACCTCGAAGGCGATCATCGCGCCGCCGATGCGCGGGTAGTGAACCCGGGCCACCCGTGGGTCGGCGGCGAGCCGGCGGGTGAGTTCCTCGGCGGTCGCGGACGCGGCCCTGACCCGTACCGGCAGCGTCGACAGACCGCGCAGCAGCAGGTAACCGGCGAGCGGGTGGAGCACCGCACCCGTCGCGAAGCGCATCTGGCGGAGCCGGCTCGCCATCTCCTCGTCGCAGGCCACCACCCCGCCCATCACATCGCCGTGCCCGCCGAGGTACTTCGTGGCGCTGTGCAGTACCAGCCGCGCCCCGAGCGCGGCGGGCCGTTGCAGCACGGGCGTCGCGAAGGTGTTGTCCGCCAGCAACGGCACCGAGCCGCAGGCGTGGGCGATCGCGCGCAGATCGACCTCCGCGAGCGTCGGATTGGCCGGGGACTCGACCATGACCAGGCCGGTGTCGGGGCGCAGGGCGTCGGCTATGCCCGCCGGGTCGGTCCAGGTCACCTCGTTGCCCAGCAGCCCGGCGGTCAGCAGATGGTCGCTGCAGCCGTACAACGGTCGTACGGCGACGACATGGCGCAGGCCCAGCGTGTTCCTGGCGAGCAGGACGGCGCTGAGCGCGGCCATGCCGCTCGCGAAGGCGACCGCGCCCCCGGTGCCCTCGAGCCGCGCGACCGCGGTCTCGAAGCGGGCGACGGTGGGGTTGCCGAGCCGCCCGTACACGGGCGGCCCGTCGGGTTCCGCGCCGTCGGCCGCGAACGCGTCGATGCGGGCGGCCTCGTCACGGCTGTCGTGCGAGGGGTAGGTCGTGGAGAAGTCGAGTGGCGGGGCGTGCAGCCCCAACTCGGCGAGGTCCTCACGTCCGGCGTGCACGGCCTCGGTGGCCAGTGCCCGGCGGGCGGGGAGATCCACCGCGAATCCGTCCTGCGCGTCGTGGGTGCCATGAGTACGGGAGTCCATGGATGGCAGACTGAACACCGGCCGGGGTCACGGCGCCGAAACCCGTGTTACGTTCGCCACATGGCCGAATCCGTCGTACTGGACCCGGTGGATCTCCATCTTCTGCGGCTGTTGCAGAACGACGCCCGGACGACGTACCGCGACCTCGCGGCGCAGGTCGGCGTCGCGCCCTCGACCTGTCTGGACCGCGTGACGAGGCTGCGCCGCTCGGGCGTCATTCTCGGCCATCAACTGCGGCTCGACCCGGCGAAGCTGGGGCGCGGACTGGAAGCGTTGCTGTCGGTGCAGGTCAGACCGCATCGGCGGGAGCTGGTCGGCCCCTTCGTGGAACGCATCCGGGCGTTGCCCGAGTCCCGGACCGTCTTCCACCTCACCGGCCCCGACGACTACCTCGTGCATGTCGCGGTCGCGGACATGGCGGATCTCCAGCGGCTGGTCCTGGACGAGTTCACGGCCCGGCGGGAGGTGGCCCGGGTGGAGACCCGGCTGATCTTCCAGCAGTGGGACTGCGGTCCCCTGCTGCCACCGGGCCAGAGCCCGCCGAAACCCGCTCAACAGCCCTAGCTGCACGGATCACGCCGACGTCGCGCGAAAGCCGCGGTCCCTCCCGGCCGACCTGATCCGAACGACAGGCCCTAAGCCGAGCGCGGAATCCCCGTGACGCACCCCACGGTGTCGTATCAGGATGGTCCGCATGTCAGACACCACCAGGAGCCCTCTGCCCCGGGAGGTCGCCGACGCCTACGTCGACGCCCTCGTCGCCCTCGACCCCGTCACCGGTACCTACCTCGGTGTGAAGGAGAGTTCGAGCAAGCTGCCCGACACCTCGCCCGCGGGCCAGGAGGCGCTCGCCGAGCTGGCGCGGGCGACCCTCGCCCGGCTCGACGAGGCGGAGCGCCGCCCGGGCGCGGACAGCGACATCGAACGCCGGTGCGCGCGACTGCTGCGCGAGCGGCTCACCGCCGAACTCGCCGTGCACGAGGCCGACGAGGGTCTCAGGACGGTGAGCAACCTGCACAGTCCCGTGCACTCCGTGCGTGACGTCTTCACGATCACCCCCACCGCGACGGACGAGGACTGGGCGGCGATCGTGGAGCGGCTGCGCGCCGTTCCCACCGCACTGGCGGGCTACCGCGAGTCCCTCGCCCTGGGTCTCGAGCGCAAGCTGCACGCCGGACCGCGCCCGACCGCGACCTTCGTCGAGCAGCTCACCGAGTGGTCCGACACGGACGGCCGGGGCCGCGGCTGGTTCGAGGAGTTCGCCTCAGAGGGGCCCGAATCGCTGCGCTCGCAGCTCGACGACGCGGCCCGTGCGGCGACCGCGGCCGTCGTGGAGCTGCGGGACTGGATGCGCGACGTCTACGCACCGACGGTCGAGGGCGCGCCGAACACGGTCGGCCGCGAGCGCTACGCCCGCTGGGCGCGCTACTTCAACGGCACGGACCTGGACCTCGACGAGGCGTACGCATACGGCTGGTCCGAGTACCACCGGCTCCTGGGCGAGATGAAGAAGGAGGCCGAGAAGGTCCTCCCCGGCGCCGCGACACCCTGGGTCGCGCTTGCGCATCTCGACGAGCACGGCACCCACATCGAGGGCGTCGACGAGGTCCGCGCCTGGCTGCAGGGCCTGATGGACGAGGCGATCGAGGCCCTCGACGGAACGCACTTCGAACTCGCCGAGCGGGTCCGCAAGGTGGAGTCCTGCATCGCGCCCCCCGGCAGCGCGGCGGCGCCGTACTACACGGCGCCCTCCGCCGACTTCTCCCGCCCGGGGCGGACCTGGCTGCCGACGATGGGCCAGACCCGGTTCCCGGTGTACGACCTGGTCTCGACCTGGTACCACGAGGGCGTCCCCGGCCACCATCTGCAACTGGCCCAGTGGGCACACGTGTCGCAGGACCTCTCCCGCTACCAGGCGACCGTGGGCGGTGTCAGCGCCAACGCCGAGGGCTGGGCCCTGTACGCGGAGCGCCTCATGGACGAGCTCGGCTTCCTCACCGACCCGGAGCAGCGGCTCGGCTATCTGGACGCCCAGATGATGCGTGCGGTCCGCGTCATCATCGACATCGGCATGCATCTGGAGCTGGAGATCCCGGCCGACTCACCGTTCCACCCGGGTGAGCGCTGGACGGCCGGGCTGGCACAGGAGTTCTTCGGCTCCCACTCCAGCCGTCCCGCGGACTTCGTGGAGAGCGAGCTGGTCCGCTATCTGTCGATGCCCGGCCAGGCGATCGGCTACAAGCTGGGCGAGCGGGCTTGGCTGCTGGGCCGGGAGAACGCCCGGAAGCGCCACGGCGACGCGTTCGACGCGAAGGCCTGGCACATGGCGGCGCTCTCGCAGGGTTCGCTGGGCCTGGACGACCTGGTGGACGAACTGTCGCGGCTCTGAGCCGGACGGGCGGCCGGTCCCGGGGCGTCGCCTCCGGGTCCGGCCGTCACCGGCGGAATCCGCCCTCCGAGTCGATGACCTGCCCGGTGATCCAGGCGGCCTCGTCCGTGGCGAGCCAGGCGACGAGGCGGGCGGGGTCGTCCGGCATGCCCCAGTGTCCGGCCGGGAACCGGGCGGCGACGGCCTCGTACGCATCACCGGTCAGATAGTCCGTGTCCACGGGGCCGGGGTTGACCGTGTTGACGGTGACGCCCCGCTCCGCGAGCGCGGTCGCGAGCGAGCGTGTGATGGAGGCGAGGGCGCCCTTCTGCAGCGCATAGGCGATCTCCTCGGGCATACCGCCCGCGATGTCCTGCCCGGAGGTCATCATCACCACCCGACCGCCCGTTCCCGCCGCGGGCGTCGCCGCGCGCCGTCGGGCGTACGCCTGGACCAGGAGCAGGACGGAGCGGGTGTCCACCGCCCAGTGGGCGTCCAGCATGGCGGCGTCGACGGTGTCGAGCGTCCCGTCGCTGCCGCTGAGCGCGTGGTTGGCGACGAGGATGTCCAGTCGTCCGCCGAGCGCCTCGGCGGCCGTCGCGATCAGTTCGGCGGGGGCGGAGGGGTCGGACAGGTCGGCCGGTCCGTCGGCGACCGGGGCGTCCGGGTCGCCGAGGGCCGCGCGCACTGCGGCGACCACCTCCTCGGGACGGTCGGCGCCCCAGGGCATCGCGGCGTCGTGCGGCACATGGTGGTGCAGATAGACGCCGGCGCCGTAGGCGGCCAGCCGCCGGGCCACCGCGTAACCGATGCCTCCGCGCCGGCCGGCGCCGGTCACGAGGGCGGTCCTGCCGCGCAGGGGCAGGGGGTCGCGCCGGAGTTCCCCGGCCGTGGGGGACGGGAGCCGTGGCACGTCAGCCGCCCGTGCGGCGGACCTGGACGAGCCCCATCCAGATCTCGGGGCCCGGCTCCACGTACGCCGCCCGCACCGTGTACCGCCCCGGTTCGAGCGCCACCCGAAGATGTTCCGTGCGTGTGGACTCGTGTCCCGGCCAGGCCGCGTCGAACAGCACCACGTCGCCCGGCACGTCCCACTGCACCTCCGGCTCCCACTGCGCGGTACGCAGCGCCTCGGGGACGCGGTCGAGCAGCGCGGCCTCGGAGTCCGCGGCGCACCAGCGTACGAATGTGCCGAACTCCGCCAGGAAGGCGGTGGAGGCGGGCTCGTCGCCCAGGACCAGGGCGCGGGTGTCCCCGACCGGCACCAGCCCGATGTATCCCTCGATCTCACAGGCCCGGTCGTAGTCGGAGGACGTCTCGTCGCCGTCGGCGCCCGCCCAGAACGGCAGCACCACCTCCGGTATCGCGATGAGCGGCCCGCCGCCCGACTCGACCCACACGACCGCACCTTGATCCGTATGACTGACCATGCTCAGAAGCTACACGCACGCGACGCAGCGGAGGCACCGCTTCCGCAGGGTGGGAAAATCGGCGGCGGAACGTCAGCAGCCGCAGTCCAACTGCGGTGCAGCCGTGGAAGGTTGGCCTCCCACGTGAGCACCGGTCAAGCCCGAGAGGGAGTCGGCGGTGCGACGCCCTCGGCCCTCCCGGGTCTCGAACTCCAGGCCCTCGCGGGCCCAGTACTCGAAGCCGCCGAGCATCTCCTTGACCGAGAACCCGAGCTCGGCGAGAGCAAGGGCCGCACGGGCAGCACCGTTGCAGCCGGGACCCCAGCAATAGGTGACGACCGGGACGGACTTGTCGAGCACCCGCTCGGCCTGCACCGGAACAAGGGCCGTGGGGAGGTGGAGCGCACCCGGGATGTGGCCCTGGTCCCAGGCCGCGGTGGACCGCGAGTCGAGGAGGGTGAATCCCGGGTCCCCGGCCGCCAGCCCGGAGGCCACGTCGGACACGTCGGTGTGGAAGGCGAGGCTCGCCCGGAAGTGGGCGGCGGCCACCGCGGGGGCGGCGGGCGGGATGCGCAGGACGGGGTTGGCGAGGGTCGTGGTGTCGCTCACGTCGGGCCCTTTCATGGGGGTGTCTGGATGACCCGAAATCTACGGTCGTCCGTCGGCGTCCTGAAGGTGCGATCCACGGCACACCTCTTGATCGGCCGGGGATCTCCCTGCTATCTCTCGAAGATGACCGCGTATTCACCGGACGCCACCGACTGGCGCATTCTCGACGTCCTTCAGCGCGAAGGGCGCGTCAGCTACGCCGAGCTGGCCCGCGCCGTGGCCATGTCCCCGAGCGCGGTGACCGAACGGGTCCGCAGGCTGGAGGAGGCCGGTGTCATCCAGGGGTACGCGGCGGTCGTCGACCCCGAGCGGCTCGGACTGCCGATCCTGGCCTTCGTACGGCTGCGGTACCCGAACGGCAACTACAAGCCGTTCCATGACCTGGTCGGCGCGACGCCTGAGATCCTGGAGGCACACCACGTCACGGGCGACGACTGCTTCGTCATCAAGGTCGCGGCGCGCTCGATGAGGCATCTGGAGGAGGTGTCGGGCAGGATCGGCACACTGGGATCCGTGACGACGAGCGTCGTGTACTCGTCGCCCCTCCCCCGTCGTCCCCTCGGCCGCTGAGCCGTCTCAGCCGGCGCCCCGCTGCCGCAGGATCGAACCCGTCCTGCCCTTGACGACCTCCAACTGGGCGTGGACACGGCGCCGCAGGTCCGCGACATGGCTGACGATGCCCACACTGCGGTCGCGTTCCCGAAGCGAGTCGAGGACGTCGAGGACCTCGTCCAGGGTCTGGTCGTCGAGGCTGCCGAACCCCTCGTCGATGAACAGTGTGTCGAGGCGGACACCACCGGCCTCGTCGGTGACGACGTCCGCGAGTCCGAGGGCGAGCGCCAGGGACGCGAAGAACGTCTCCCCGCCGGAGAGGGTCGCCGTGTCCCGCTCCCGCCCGGTCCATGCGTCGACGACGTGCAGGCCGAGGCCGCTGCGGCCGCGGCCCGAGCGGTCGTCCGAGTGCACCAGGGTGTAGCGGCCCGAGGACATGCGCTGCAGTCGCACGGTCGCGGCGGCCGCCACCTGTTCGAGACGGGCGGCGAGCACATACGACTCCAGGCGCATCTTCCGTTCGTTGTCGGCGGAGGTGCCCGCCGCAAGCGAGGCCAGCCCGGCCACCCGGTCGTACTCCTCGCGCAGGGGCGCCAGCCGGCGGACGGCCACGCCCGCACGCACGGACAGCCGGTCGAGTTCGCTGCAGCGGCGGGCCGCGGCGTCCTGGACGGAGACCGCCTCCTGGAGCCGCCGGACAGCGGCTTCGGCGGCCCGTTCGACGGCTTCGAGGTCCGCGGGCGGCTGCTGCGCGGCCGCCACGGTGTCGGCGTCGGTGAGCACCGCGCGCACGGCGGCCTCCTCCTGCTGCCAGGCGTCGAGCCGCCGCTGCAGATCGCGATGCGCCTCGTCGTCGAGGAGCGCCTCGGCAGCCGCCCGGGGGGTGTCGAACCCGGCGCGGAACGCCGCGTCGGCGAGGCGCGCGTCGGCGTCCTTCAGCCGCTGCGCGGTGTCCTGCGCGGCGCGGGCGGCGTCGGCGGCGTCGGCGAGCAGCGCGGCCCTGCGCTCCAGTTGCCCCGAGCGCGCCGAGACACTGGCCGCGTCACCCCGGGCGCGCAGCAACTCCTCCTCCAGCAAGGCCTGTTCGCGGTCCAGGGCGTCCCTGCGGGAGATACGGGCCGCCCCGCGCAGCGCGGCCTGCTGCCGGTCTGCCGTGCGCCGCTCCCACTCGTGCTCGTTCCGCCTCGACTCCTCCTGCGCGGAGTGGAGTCGTGCGGCGCCGGCGCGCGCGGTGTCGTAGAGCCGCTCCAGTTCCTCCCACTCCTCGGCCAGCAGGGACGTGGGGGCGTCCCCGGCCTCGGCCGTCGCCGCGGCGAGCGCCTCCCGGACGAGGCCGAGCCGCCGCTCGTCCTCGGCGCGCTGTTCGTCGGCGTCACGGTGAGCCGCGAGGGCCCGCTCCTCCGCATCGCGGTCGACGTGTCCGGCGACCTTCTGCGCGGGCGCGGGGTGTTCCACGGCGCCGCACACCGTGCAGGGCTCGCCGTCGACGAGCCCCGCCGCGAGTTCGGCGGCGATGCCCTTGAGCCGCCGTTCCTTCAGGTCGAGCCAGTGTTCGCGGCTCTTCAGCGCGCGTTCGCGGGAAGCCAGGGTACGGGCCTGGGCCGCCTCGGTGTCCCGGGCCAGCTCGTCACGCTGACGTGCCGCCCTCAGTCGGCGCTGCGCGGGCTCGCGCTGCACCGCGAACTGCTCGGCCCGGCCGGCGTCCTGCTGTGCCGCGTCGATCCGGGCCTGCAGGTCCGCCCGGACCTCCTCCCAGCCGGCCAGCCACTCCTCGGCATCCTGCAGGACCGTCTCGTCGGCACGCTCCTCACGCTCCAGATCCGCGCGCTCCGCGGCGAGTCCGGCCAGACGCTGTTCGGCACGGCGGGCCGACTCGAGTCCGCCGAGCTCCTCGGCGACCCGACGGGCCGCGGCGGCGAGCCCCGCCGCCCCGTCCTGGGCGAACGTCCCGGGCAGCCGAGTACGCGCGCGTGCCTCGTCGCTGGCGGCCTGACGATGCTCGGCCTCCGTGGTCTCGCGCAGGTCGAGGGCGGGCGCCACCCTCTCGGCCTTGCGGGAGCGCTCGAGGCGCGCCTGTGCCTCGCTGCGCAGGCCGGCCCGCTCCTCGAGCAGTGCCGCCCGCTCCCGGGCCTCGGCGAAGATGCGCTGGAGCCGGGCCCGTTCACGCGTGCCACCGAGCAGTCCCTCGGCCTCGGCCCGCAGCGACTCTGCGGCGGTGCGGGCGCAGTGTGCATGGGTGAGCCGCTCGCGGGCGGTGCTGCGGGCGACCGCGGCCCAGCCGAGAACGGCGTCGGCGAGCCCGGGGTCGCCCGGGGCGAGCTCCGGCAGGGGCAGGGCGTCACCGGCCGCCTGCTGCATCCGGTGGGCGTCCGCCAGCAGCACGGCGTCACCGTCCCGCACCCCGGACTCGGTCGCCCTGCGCCGCTCGGCGAGGCGCTTTTCGACCTCGGCGAAGCGATGGGTGTCGAAGAGGCGCCCGAGCAGTTTGCCGCGGGCCTCGGCGTCGGCGCGCAGAAAACGGGCGAAGTCGCCCTGCGGCAACAGTACGACCTGGCAGAACTGCTCCCGGCTCATGCCGAGCAGCTGGGTGATCTCCTCACCGATCTCCTGGTGGGAACGGCTTAGGTCCTTCCAGGCGCCGGCCGCCGTGTCGTACTCGCGCAGCCAGGTCTGGGCCTTGTCGGTCGTCGTACCGGTGCCGCGCTTCTTGGGGCGCTCCCACGGCGGTTGCCGGGTGACCTCCAACCGGCGTCCGGCGACGGTGAGTTCGAGCCTGATCCCGGTGCGCGTCTCCGGGGCCGCGTGGTCGCTGCGCAGGGTCACGCCCTGGCCGCTCTGCCGGGCGCCGGGCACGGCCCCGTACAGGGCGTAGCACACGGCGTCCAGCACGGACGTCTTGCCGGCGCCCGTCGGTCCGTGGAGCAGGAACAGACCGGCGGTGGAGAGCTCGTCGAAGTCGACCCGCTGGGTCCCGGCGAAGGGTCCGAAGGCGGTGATGTCGAGCCGGTGCAGCCTCACTGGGCTCCCTCCGTGTCGGGCGGGCGCACGGTCACCGGGCGACCTCCCGGACCGCCGCGTCGGCGCGCGCCGCGTCGAACGCGTCCTGGAGCACGAGCCGTTCCCGCTCGTCGGGCCCCGAGCCGCGTACGTGCGCGACGAAGTCCTCCGCGATCTCCTGGTCGGAGCGGCCCTCGAGCCGGCGGGCGTACGACGCCCCGGGCTCCTCGGGGGCGCGCTCCGGTTCGAAGACGAGGCTGAGCGTGTGCGGGAAGCGCTCGGCCAGCCGGGCCATGGGCTCGGCGGGCCGGACCGGATCGGTGAGGGTGGCCTCCACCCACGCCTCTTCGTGGCGCGCCAGCTCCGGATCCTCGAGCAGGCCCTCCAGCCGGCCCCGGATCCGCGCGAGGGGGCGCGGCACCGGGCAGTCGAGGCGCTCCGCCGTGACCGAGCCGTCGGCTCCGAGGTCGACGAGCCACATGCTCTTGCGGTGACCCGCCTCCGAGAAGGAGTACGCCAAGGGGGAGCCGGAGTAGCGGATCCGCTCACCGAGGGTCTGGCTGCCATGGAGATGTCCGAGCGCCACGTAGTCCACGCCCTCGAAGACACCGGCGGGGACCGCCGCGACACCGCCGACCGTGATGTCCCGCTCGCTGTCGCTGGACTCTCCGCCGGTGACGAACACATGGGCGAGGACGACGGAGCGTGTGCCCGGCGCGCGCGTGGCGAGATCGGCCCGCACCCGGTCCATCGCGGCCGTCAGCACCGCTTCGTGGCCCGCCTGCTCCACCATGAACTCGTCCTTGACCAGGGCCGGTTCGAGGTAGGGAAGGCCATAGAAGGCAACATCCCCGTGGGTGTCGGACAGCACGACCGGCGTCCCGCAGGCCGCGGGATCCGTCCGCAGATGGATGCCCGCACGCCCGATGAGCCCCGCGCCGACGCCGAGACGGCGCGCCGAGTCGTGGTTGCCGGAGATCATCATCGTGGGGACGCCGAGGTCGGCGAGCCGGTGCAGGGCGTCGTCGAACAGCTCGACGGCGGCGAGCGGCGGCACCGCACGGTCGTACACGTCTCCCGACACGACCACCGCGTCCACACCGCGTTCGCGCACGGTGGTGACGACGTGGCGGACGAACTCGGCCTGGGCGTCGAGCATGTTCACCCGATGGAACGCCCGGCCCAGATGCCAGTCGGAAGTGTGCAGCAGCCTCATGATCCCCGAGACTAACGGGCGGGTCCGACACCACGGGCGGTTACTCCCGTTTCGGCCCCTCGGGGCCGGCTGCCCTCGGACGTCCCCGTCCGTCCGTCATGCGTCCCCGTAGGCCTCTCCGCCCGTTTCGAACCCGGCCGTGCCCGCGGTGACGTCGGCCAGCCACGCGCGGAAGGCCTCCACCTCGGAGTCCGGCAGACCGATCTCGATCGTGACGGCCTCCCCGTACCGAACGGCCCGCACCGCACGTCCGGTCGACCGCAGGTCGTTCTCCACCTTGCCCGCCCGCTGGTGGTCGACCGTCACCGTGGCGAGCCGGAAGCGGCGGCGGGTGATCGTCCCGACGGTGTCCAGGGCCTCCCCCACGGCACCCCCGTACGCCCTGATGAGTCCACCGGCGCCCAGTTTCACGCCGCCGTAGTACCGGGTGACGACGGCGACGACGTAGCGCATGTCGCGGCGCAGCAGCATCTGGAGCATGGGCACGCCTGCGGTGCCGCCGGGTTCGCCGTCGTCGCTCGCCTTCTGCACCGCGGCGTCGGCGCCGATGACGTACGCGTAGCAGTTGTGGCTGGCGTCGGCGTGTTCCCTGCGGACGGCGGCGATGAAGTCCTGGGCCTCCTGCTCACTGGCGGCCGGGGCCAGCGCGCACAGGAACCGGGAGCGGTTGATCTCGGTCTCGTGTACGCCCGCGCGGGCGACGGTGTGGTACTCGTCCTGCATCGGACCAGCGTATGGGGCGCGATCAGGAGGTCGCGGGGAGGGTGAGGCCGGTGCCCGGGAGGAGGTACGCCCCGGACACGTAGGTACCGGGACGGGCCGTCACGGAGTTCTCGAGCACCGATCGGTTCGCCTCGAGGATCTCCTCCCATTGCCCCGGATCGCCGAGGTACCGGGCGGCGAGGCTCCACAGCGTCTCTCCGCTCGCGACCCTGTGCGTGGTCGTGGGTCGCCCGGTCTGCGCCATGGTGGACGGGGCGGCAAGCGAAGGGGACTGCGAAGGAGGAACCGAGGTGGGCGACGAGGCCGGCGGACCGCTGGGGAACGCGGTCGGCGCGCTCGTGGCGGGATTCGGCGGCACGCTGCCGTCCTGCGGGCCCCGCGAGGGCACCCCGGGCGCCCGCGACGCCGTCGGGGCCACCGGACCGCTCGCCGTGAGCGGCGCGGACGCCATCGACTGCTGAGCCACCGAGGGAGCCGACCCGGTGCCGTCGCGGGTGGGCGGGTGTTCCTGGGGCGCCGCACCGGTCGGTGCGGGGACGTTCGGATATCCGGGCGGCAGCGCGTAACCCGGTGCCACGACGACCGGATACCCCGGCGGCACCACGTAGACCGGCGGCGGGACGGCCGCGTACCCCGGCGGCAGGGCGTAGGCCGTTGCGGGGGCACTCGGATACCCCGGCGGCAGCGCGTACCCGGGTGGCGGGACGACCGGATAGCCGGGCGGCTGCGCGTAGGCCGTGGGCATCGACGACTTCTCCTGTGACCGGTCGTTGTCCCCAGGCGGCGCGTCGGCGTACCCCTGCGACGGCGAGTCCGGACGACCGGGGGGCTCCACGGCCGACGACGCCAGGGGTGCCGGGCTGTTGGCGACGGTCGAGGAGCTCGGCATCAGGGTCATGGCGCCTGCTGCCACCGCCATGCCGGTGGCGGCCGCCAGGGCAAGTCGTACGCCGGGGCGTATTCGCTGGGCGGGGGGTTCGCAGGACGGATCGCGTCGCATACTCCACCTCCAAGCCTGCATACACGGAATGTCACTCTTTCGTGACGATATGTGATTCGAGTGGCTGACGGCCTTCAGAGGTAGCCCGGAGGAGTGGCGTCACCGGTCCCGCCCGCGGTGCCCCTGCTCCTTCCTGCCCCGCGGCACGATCACGTCCGTCAGGAGTGCCGTGCCGGCGGCCAGGGAGTCCCAGGTGTCTCCGTGCCAGGCGAGAACCGCGATCCCCGAGGTGGGGAACTTGGCCCTGACCCGGTCCACGGTGTCGCCGAGGCCGTCCCCGGCCAGTTCGAGGATCAGGTCCGTGAGACCCGGGTTGTGGCCGATCAGCAGCAGCGCCCGCGCCTCGGTGGGCGCGTGGTGCACGCTCTCCAGCAACTCGGGCACCTCGGCGGCGTACAGCTGCGCGTCGAACCGCACGGGTGGCGGGGTGCCCCACTGGGCAGAGGCCAGCTCCCAGGTCTGGCGGGCGCGGACGGCCGTCGAGCACAGGACCAGATCGGGCAGCCAGTCGGACTCGGCGAGCGCGCGTCCGGCCGCCGGCGCGTCGCGGCGGCCGCGCGGGGCGAGCGGCCGCTCGTGGTCGGGTACCCCGGCGGGCCAGGCGGACTTGGCGTGCCGGAGCACCACGAGCCGGTGCACCGGGCCAGCCGGGGACCGGGTGATCATGCCGAGGCCCCGATCTCCCGGGTCAGTTCCAGACCGAGCAAGCGGTCGGCGTAGGCGTAGGCCTCGAAGCGAGCCCCGTCCGGCATGTCGTCGGCGGCCTCCACACGGCGCAGCGTCGCCAGCACGGCCGGCACGTCGAGGTCGTCCTCCCAGGCGGTGCGCAACGCCTCCCGCACCTCTTCAGGGACGGGCCTGGAGGGGCGGGTCGCCCAGCCGGCGACGGCCGCGCGCCAGCGGTCGAGTGTGTCCCGTGCCTCGGCCAGCGCTGCCGCGCCGAGATCGACGGGCTGCCGGCGCCCCTGAGCGAGCAGGGCGAGGCGTACGGCCGACGCGGGGGCGGCGGTGCCGGCGGGGCCGGTCACCGGGGCGACCTCGACACGCACCCCGTCGGGTGCGGTGTCCTGCCCCCCGACGACGTGCAGCACCCGTCCGACCCCCGGGGCGTCCGGCTCCGCCGGCCGGATACCGAGTTCGTCGGCGCGTGCCCGGAGCGCGGGCGTCGGGGCGGCGACCGTGACGACGGGTGTTCCGCCCATCTCCAGGGCCCGGGCCAGCACGTCGGCCGTCAGCAGGACCCGCAGGGCCGAGGTGTCGGCGGCGGTCACATGCGCGTGGACGCGCACGAGACCCGGACGGACGTCGATGGGCTCGCCGCTGCGGGCGTCGAAGATTCGGAGCACGCAGCGAGCGTAGGCGCGCGAGCGTCCCGGCGCGGGGAAGCGGGCGGCTTTCCGTACACACAGCCCTCGGGTCACGAACCGGTGTCCCGCGGTTCCGGGGGAATCCCGGTGTCCGGCTCGCTGTTGCCCCCACAGCAGCCGGGGCGGAACTGCCGCACCGGGACGTCGAAGGAGACCGGCCGTGTACGGCGACTCAGCAACGATCCGCAAGATCCTCACCGAGCTGGGCGACACCTGGGCCGTCGTGGGCCTGTCCACGAACCAGGACCGTCCCGCCTACCGGGTCGCCGCCGTCCTCCAGCGCTTCGGCAAGCGCATCGTGCCGGTCCACCCGAAGGCCGAGACGGTACACGGCGAGCAGGGCTACCCCTCGCTGGACGCCATCCCGTTCCCGGTCGACGTGGTCGACGTCTTCGTCAACAGCGATCTGGCGGGGCCGGTCGCCGACGAGGCCGTCGCGATCGGCGCCAAGGCAGTCTGGTACCAGCTGGGCGTCGTCGACGAGAAGGCGTACGACCGCGCCCGGGCGGCCGGCCTGGAGATGGTCATGGACCACTGCCCGGCGATCGAGATCGGCAATCTCGCCTAGGGCTGCCTTCCGACCCGATCCGCCCGGCAGCCCGCTAGTCCTCCGTCATGCGTACGACCGCCAGCGTGATGTTGTCGGGGCCGCCCGCCGCGATGGCGGCCTTCCACAGCTCGAAGGCCGCCCGGCAGTCGTCCTGCTCGCTCATCACGTCCTCGATGACCTCCGTGGTCAGCGGGTCGGTCACACCGTCGGTGCAGATGAGGTAGCGATCGCCGGGCGACAGGCTCGCGGTGGCGACATGAGGCCGGACGGCGCGGTGGGTGAGGCTGCCGCCCAGGCACTGGGTGACCAGGGACGTGGTGCGCTGCCCGGGCTCGACCGGTGGGCTGTCGTCCACGCTGACCTGGTGCAGCCCTTCGGGGGAGACGCGGAAGACCCGGCTGTCGCCCACGTTGAACACCAGGAGCGAGTCGGGCTGTACGACGATGCCGGCGACGGTCGTCCCCATGGCGGCGAGCACGGTCGCCTCGTCGCCGCCGGACGCCTCGAACACGGCGCGGTTGCAGGCGTCCAGGGCGTCGCGTACGGCCTCCTCGTCCGTCAGGACGGCGCCGACCGACGCGAGCCGGCGCGCCACCAGGGAACTGGCCACATCGCCGCCGGGGTGCCCGCCGAGCCCGTCCGCGACGGCGACGACGAGCGGCGTCCCCGGTGGAAAGAGCAGGGTCTGCGGATTCTCGGTCACCGTGGCGCACAGGGTCCACGGTCCGACGACAAGACTGTCCTCGTTCCGCTCGCGCAGCAGCCCCGGATGACTCAGCGCGCTCACACTCACGTAGGGCATCGGCGCCACCGCCTTCCCGTACCGGACAGAGCTTCGGAAGCCGGGCCTCCGTTCCCAGTCTAAGAACCGGTCCCTTCGGCTGCCGGGTCCGCCCCCACCGGCCGGTGCGGCCCGCCCGGCACCCGCCCGGCGTGCAGGGCGGAAGGCCGTCGCGCGACCTAACGGGTGAACGAATGTGCGGGTCACGCGTGTTCGGGTTGCTCGCGCGGTTATGGTCGATATCGCGAAGCTACTGGTCAGGCGGCGACGAGGAGTCTGCCCCGGCACCGCCAGCGTCGACGAGACGGGGCCGTACAGGTCGCCGAACTCGCCGGACTCGAAGACGCCGTCCCCGCCGGACTCGCGGGACAGGACACACGGCGGTGGCGCCGAACCGCTCGACCACGAGCGCCACACCATGCCGACCGGGTGGAGGAAGGCTTCCTCGCTGGGGTCCGCCCCGCTCCCGGGACCGTGCCGCCAGGTCCGCAGCCGGCGGGCGCTGCGAGATGACAGGTGTCCGCCTGCCTCCGTGGAGGCCTTCGCACCATGGCGAAGCCTCCCGGAAGCAGCGGCCGGTACCGTCCGGGAGGCACTGTGTGGACCGTGCTGGAGCAAGTGGCCGCTGCCGCGCCGCAGCTCTTCCTCTACGTCGTGGGCCTCTTCGTCGTCATGATCCTGCTGTCGCTCCTCATCAGCCTGCGCCGTGCGGAGGCGGCGGATCGTCCCGAGATCATCAGGGCCCTCGCGGACCTGATGGCCTCCTTCTGGAAGAGGCGGTGACGGCCGTGTCAGCGGGCCAGCCGCGCCAGCAGCGACGATGCCGAGGTGATGCCCAGGGCCGCGGCCACCAGGAGGACGGCGAAGTCGGACAGCAGATGCGAGGGTGTCCCGAGCAGCAGTCCGCGCAGGGCGTCGACCTGGTAGCTCAGCGGGTTGACCTTGCTGATGGCCTGGAGCCAGCCGGGCATGACGGACACCGGGTACAGGGCGTTGGAGCCGAAGAAGAGCGGCATCGTGATCGCCTGCCCGATGCCCATCAGCCGGTCACGGGTCAGGACGATGCCCGCGATCGTCATCGACAGGCAGGAGAAGAAGGCCGAGCCCAGCACGACGGCCCCCGCCACGCCGAGCAGCCGCAGCGGGTTCCAGGTCATCGCGACCCCGAGCACCGCGGCGATCAGCACGACCACGATCGCCTGGATCAGCGCCTTGACCCCGGCCGCGAAGGCCTTGCCCGTGATGAGCGCCGAACGCGGGGTCGGTGTGACCAGCAGCTTGGTCAGGATTCCGGCGTCCCGCTCCCAGATGATCATGATGCCGTAGAAGATGGCGATGAACATCGCGGACTGCGCGATGATGCCGGGGGCCAGGTAGTCGAGGTACGGGATGCCACCGGTCGGGATCGCCCTGATCCGGGTGAACGTCTCACCGAAGATGAGCAGCCAGAGCGCCGGCTGGATGGCGCGGGTGTAGAGCTCGGTGCGGTCGTGGCGCAGCTTCTGCAGCTCGACCGCGCACAGCGCCGCGACCCGCGCGGGCAGCACCTTCCAGCCGGTACGGGCCCGCGGCGGGACCACCAGCAGGTCGAGGTCGGCCAGGTGCACGGGGTCAGCCGACACGGGACGCGGTGCGGCGGGTGCTTCGGACATCGCGGAAGTCTCCTGACTGATCGTCGAGTCCGCTGCCGGCGACGTCACGGAAGACGTCTTCCAGCGTCGGCAGCGGGCCTTCGGTGCCGAGCCGTTCCCTGAGACCGGTCCTCAGCTCGTCGGGGGTGCCGAGGGCGCGGACGCGGCCGCGGTGCATCAGGGCGAGCCGGTCGCAGTACTGGTCGGCCTCGTCCATGTAGTGGGTCGTGACGAGGACGGTCATGCCGGTGGCGGCACGCACGGCGTTGATGTGTTCCCACACGTTGGTCCGGGCGATCGGGTCGAGGCCGATGGTCGGCTCGTCGAGCATCAGCAGCCGGGGCGCGCTCACCAGGGCCTGGGCGAGTTCCAGCCTGCGGACCATGCCGCCGGAGTACGTCCTGGCCAGCCGGTCGGCCGCGGCGGTGAGATCGACGGCTTCCAGCGCCTGCTCGACCCGCCGGGCGCGCTCGCGCCGGGAGACGTCGAAGACACGGGCGAACAGGGCGACGTTCTCCCGCCCGGTGAGCCCGGCGTCGGCCGAGAGCTGCTGCGGCACATAGCCCAGCAGGCGCCGTACGGCCATGCGTTCGCGGGTCGCGTCGTGGCCGAAGACACGGATCCTGCCGGCCGGCACCGGGAGCAGTGTGGTGATGCAGCGGATGGCCGTGGTCTTGCCGGCTCCGTTGGGGCCGAGCAGTCCGAACACCTCGCCGTCGCGGACGGACAGGTCGAGGCCGTCCACCGCCTGCGTCTCCCCGAAGGAGTAGCGCAGTCCGTCACAGGTGACGGCGTCGACCGCCGGGGCCCCGTCGTCCTTCGCGTTCCGCGTCATGTCTCCTCGGCCTCCTCGTGCAGGTTCTCCGCCAGCTTGCGCAGCGCCGGAAGCGCCGCCTCGAGCGCCTTGCGGTCCATCTCGTCCAGGTGGCCCACCTGGCGGCGCACCAGGGCCGTGCGCCGCTCACGCCAGTCACGCAGCCGTGCCTCCGCCGCCTCCGTGGGCAGCAGCCGCGCGGCCCTCCGGTCGGCCGGGTCGGTCTCGCGGACCAGATAGCCGTCCCGGACCAGGTGGTTGACGAGCGTCGAGACCGAGTTGCCCGCGAGATGCAGCTCCCTGGCGGCCTCCGACACGCCCATCCCCGGTCGTGCCGCCACCAGACGCAGCAGCTCGACCTCCGCACCGCGCAGCGGTGGCGAGGTCATCCCACGGCGCAGATGCCGCCGTATGAGCCGCTGCACTCCGAGAAGTGCGTCGGCCAGGTCGTCGGGAAGACTTTCCGATTCCACACCAAGACATTAGCTCTGTGTCAGAGGTATTCGGGGAAAGAGAGGGTCAAGACAGTGGCAGGAAGCGCCATCGCCCTCGTCAGTGGTGGTGGGGTTCGTCCCGGTGGACGGGGCCGTGCGGGGCCTCGCAGTGCCCGGGGTCGCCGGCCGTCTCCCGCTCCCCCGGCAGGGCCAGCTGAAGGACCTCCTCGGCGGCGTGGTCGACCTGAAGGGTGGTGTGGGTGATGCCGTAGCCGCTGCGCAGCACGCCCTCCAGGTCGCGGCGCACGGCGTGGCAGTCGCCGCCCGGTTCGACCAGCACATGGGCGGACAGCGCCGACTGACCCGAGGTGATCTGCCAGACGTGCAGGTCGTGCACCTCGACGACGTCCGCACGGGCGACGAGCCGGTCGCCGAGCGCGTCCGGGTCGACATCGGCGGGCGCCGCCTCCAGGAAGATCCGGCCGGAGTCACGCAGCAGTCCGTACGCGGCCTTCACCATCAGCGCGACGACCACGAGCGTGGCGATGGCGTCGGCGCGCTCGAAGCCCGTCGTCACGACCACGAGCGCGGCGATCGCGGTACCGACGAAGGCGAACAGGTCGTTCAGGATGTGCTGGTAGGCGCCCTCGACATTGAGCGAGGAGCGGTTGGCACGAGAGATGCACCAGGTGGCGGCCACATTGACGGCGATGCCCACGAGCGCGGTGACCAGCATCGCGATGCCCGCCACGGCGGGCGGGGCGATCAGTCGCCGCACGGCCTCGTACGCGAGCCAGGCGCCCAGCAGGAGCAGGGTGAGCCCGTTGGCCTGGGCCGAGAGGATCTCCGCGCGCTTGAGTCCGTAGGTGAAGCCGCCGCGGGCCGGGCGGGCGGCGAGCCGCATCGCGACGAGAGCGAGCACGATGGACGCCGCGTCGGTGAGCATGTGGGCCGCGTCGGAGAGCAGGGCCAGGGACGACGCGAGGACACCGACGACCACCTCGGCCGCCATGAACACGGTGATCAGGGCGAGTGCCAGGCCGAGCCAGCGCCGGTCGGCGTCCGCCGACACACCGTGGGAGTGCCCGGAGTGCCCTCCGGGGCCGTGCTCGTGACCGTGGCCGCTCATGTGGTCCGCCTTCCCCCTCGTATCGGGTCCCTGGACGGCAGTGAAACGCATAACGGCACCCCGCGGCAAAGGCTGCACCGGTGACCGTTGTCATGTCCGATAGTACGCCCCTGACCTGCGTAAACGCCGCACGACGAGGTACGGCGCCGCTTATACGCCGATGGCCCCGTCGATACGCTCCCGCAGCAGGTCGGCATGGCCGTTGTGGCGGGCGTACTCCTCGATCATGTGGATGAGCACCCACCGGAGCGAGACGGTGCCGCGCCAGGAGTCGTGGCCCTCGACGTCGAGATGGGGTGCGTCGGCGACGAACGCCTCGGCGAAGGCGACCTCCTCGCGCCAGGCCTCCCAGGCCCGGGAGACGACGTCCGGATCGGGCACGGCACCGGTGAAGTCGCCGTCGGGGTCCGAGGGCGAGGAGAACCGGGGGGATGCGTCCCGCCCCGCCAGGACCTGCCGGAACCAGCGACGTTCGACGTCGGCGAGATGGCGTACCAGACCCAGCAGCGAGAGCGTGGACGGTGTCACCGAGCGCTGCGACAGCCGCGTCTCGAGGCCGGCGCACTTGAGTTCCAGCGTGGCGCGCTGAGCGGCCAGGAAGTCGACGAGAAGGGCGCGTTCGCCGCCCGTGGCGGGGCCGAGGGTGCGGGGATCATGCTCGGCGGGGACGAACATCTCGGCTCTTCTGGTCATGGACGTCACGCGCACCATCATCGGCCGTGCGGCGGCGTCAGTCCCCGCATCGGTGCGTGAACCGGTCGACCAGATCGCACCAGCCGGCCTCCACCCGCTCCTCGGACATCCCGCGACGGGTGAGCAGATGGTCGACGAAGACCGTCTCCAGATAGCCCAGCAGGGTGTGTGCGACGAGTTCGATGTCGCCCTCGACCCGGGACTCGCGCAGCAGCATGGACACATGGGTCAACCGGAACTGGTACGGCGCGTTCGTCCGGTGGCGCCGCGGGTCCGCGTGGGCGGCCATGTACAGGTCCCGGTGGGCGTGTTCGTGACGGATGACGCCCATGCCGAAGGCGCGCAGCCGCTCCACGGGAGGCGTCCCGGGGCCGAGCGGCGGCGGGCCGGAGATCAGGGCGGCCTGCAGCTTCTCCTCCTGATGGCTCAGCAGCTCCACCAGCAGGCCCGCGCGGTCCCCGAACCGCCGGAAGACCGTGCCCTTGCCGACGCCGGCGCCGCAGGCGATGTCCTCCATGGTGACGTTCGCTATGCCGCGTTCGGCGGCCAGACGCTCGGCCACTTCCAGCAGTCGCGTGCGGTTGCGGGCGGCGTCGGCGCGCAACTGGGTGGGTTTGAGTGGCGTGAGGGTGCGGTCCGCGGGGTCCTCGCTGTCCGCCTGCGGCGGCACGGGAGCGGGCGGAGACTGCTCGGTCATGAACCTCAGCCTAGGGCCTGGCGCTTGGATCATGTCGGCGTCGCGGGGCGTGGCACGCACATCTGCCGCGTTGTCGTCGGTTGCCGACGCTCCGCGTCGTCGCCCTCCTCCGCCTTGCAGCTGCACGCACCACGCCCCGCTCGGGTCGATCGAAAGGCGCAGTGTCCCCCAGCCGACCTGATCCAAACGACAGACCCTAGCGGCGGGAAGAGATTCGGACCTGGGTCCGTTTAGACTCCACGAGAAGTGGACCGCGGTCCGGTTGGAGTGGTACAAACTTCAACGAAGGACCTACCGGTTCCTCCCGGTCCATCCTGGTCCGGTGGTTTTTATTGCAGATTCTGGGAGTGTCGCCATGTCCGTTCGCATCCTCGCCCTCGTCGGCAGCCTTCGTGCCGGTTCGCACAACCGTCAGCTCGCCGAGGCCGCCGTCAAGCACGCCCCCGAGGGTGTGGAGGTGGTGCTCCAGGAGGGGCTGGCCGACGTCCCCTTCTACAACGAGGACATCGACGTCGAGGGCAACGTGCCCGCTGCCGCCGCCACTCTGCGTGCGGCCGCAGGCCAGGCCGACGCCCTGCTGCTCTTCTCGCCCGAGTACAACGGCACCATCCCGGCCGTCCTGAAGAACGCGATCGACTGGCTGTCCCGTCCGCACGGCGCCGGCGCCCTGTCCGGCAAGCCGGTCGCCGTCGTCGGCACCGCCTACGGCCAGTACGGCGGCGTGTGGGCGCAGGACGAGGCCCGCAAGGCCGTGACGATCGCCGGTGGCACGGTCGTCGAGGAGGCCAAGCTCTCCATCCCCGGCTCCGTGGTCCGCTTCGCCGAGACCCACCCGGCCGACGACACCGAGGTCGTCGAGGGGCTGACCAAGGTCATCCAGCAGCTCACGCAGGCCACGCCCGCCGCTGCCTGATCCCCGGGGCCGGCATCGGCCCCGGCACCGATCCACCGCATCGCCAGTGGGCCAGGACACAGCGTCCTGGCCCACTGCCGTTCACTCCTGCCGCCGGACCGGGCACACCGCCGTACGCGCGCACCGGTTCCCTCGTCCGCGTGGTCCGCGAAATCTCTTCACATACCCTTCGCGGCCGCTTCGACACCCCTGATCAGCTGCGGTTTCGGTGTCTGATCGCCCATCAGACGCATGCCCGGGCTTTGCCTGTGCTTCTCCGGCAGGTCGCCTTCGATTGCTTGCATCGTGGCATGGACCACATCACGTTCCTAGTGGCCGTCGTCATCGTCACGGCGCTGGCCTTCGACTTCACGAACGGATTCCATGACACCGCGAACGCGATGGCCACCTCCATCGCCACCGGCGCGCTCAAGCCGAGAACCGCGGTCCTGATCAGCGGGGTGCTGAACATCGTCGGTGCGTTCCTGTCGACCGAGGTCGCGAAGACCATCTCGGGCGGCATCGTGGACGACACACTGGTGACCCCGGGGATGATCTTCGCGGGGCTGGTGGGCGCGATCCTGTGGAATCTGCTCACCTGGCTCCTCGGGCTGCCGTCCAGTTCGTCGCACGCGCTCTTCGGCGGCCTCGTCGGCGCCGTCTGGGTGGGTGCGGGCAGCGACGGCGTGCACTTCGACAAGGTCGTCGAGAAGGTCCTCATCCCGGCGGTCGCCTCCCCCGTGGTGGCAGGGATCGCCGCTCTGCTGGCCACCTACCTCGCCTACCGGATCACCGCCCGTGCCCGCAAGGAGTCGGTGACCCGGGGCTTCCGTCTCGGCCAGATCGCCTCCGCCTCACTGGTCTCCCTGGCCCACGGCACCAACGACGCACAGAAGACGATGGGCGTCATCACCCTCACCCTGATCTCGGCCGGCGCGCTCGGTCACGACGCGGGGCCGCCCGTATGGGTGATCGCGTCGGCCGGTCTGGCCATCGGCCTCGGCACCTACATCGGCGGGTGGCGCATCATCCGCACGATGGGCAAGGGCCTGACCGACATCCAGTCGCCGCAGGGCTTCGCAGCCGAGGCCGCGTCCACGACCGTCATCCTGACCTCGGCCCACCTCGGCTTCGCCCTGTCCACCACCCAGGTCTGTTCCGGCGGCATCCTCGGAGCGGGCCTCGGGCGACGGCTCGCCGAGGTCCGCTGGGGCACCGCCGGCCGGATGGTGATCGCCTGGCTGGTGACACTTCCGGCGGCCGCCCTGGTGGGCGGCGTCTCCGCGAGCGTCGTCAAGCACGGCGGAAACATCGGCACCGCGGTGATCGCCCTGGTCGCCGCCGCCGTCGCCGCGTTCATCGTGGTCGTCTCGCGCCGCAACCCGATTCACGCCCACAATGTGAACGAGAGCCACGAGGTCACGCTCCGTGGCACCACCCCCACGAGCGTCGGCACCGCCGCCTGAGGCAGGGAGAGTTCTAGCCATGCACCTTGACTGGACCGCCCTCGGCGAGGTCACCGCGGTCAGCATCGGAGTCACCGTCGCCGTGGTCGTCGTCTTCGCGCTCGGCGTGCTCGGCATCGCCCAGGTCGAGAGCGCCCGTGAGCGGGACGGCGGTACCCACGCCCTCGGCCTGGCCCAGGCCGGGCTCTGCTTCCTGGCCTGCGCCGCGGTCGTGGGTTACGGAATCTATCTGATCGTGCCGCAGTTCCACTGAGAGAGCGGGAGGAGGACGGATGACACCTCTGGTGACCGATGGCCTGCGGGTCGACTACACCGACCACGACGATCCGGTGTTGCTGCGCCCCGACGGCAGCCCCGTGGACACCTGGCGGGAGAACTACCCGTACGACGAGCGGATGGAGCGCAAGGAGTACGAGTGGCACAAGCGGCTCCAGCAGATCGAACTGCTGAAGCTGCAGAGCTGGATCAAGGCGACCGGCCGGCGGCTGGTGATCGTCTTCGAAGGGCGGGACGCGGCCGGCAAGGGCGGCACGATCAAGCGCTTCACCGAGCACCTCAACCCGCGCGGCGCCCGGGTGGTCGCGCTGGAGAAGCCGACCGAGCGTGAGCGCGGGCAGTGGTACTTCCAGCGGTACGTCGAGCACCTGCCGACCGAGGGCGAGATCGTGCTTTTCGACCGGTCCTGGTACAACCGGGCCGGTGTGGAGCGCGTCATGGGCTTCTGCACCGACGACGAGTACCGCCGCTTCATGCGGCAGGCCCCTCTGTTCGAGCGGATGCTCGTGGACGACGGCGTGGACCTGGTGAAGTTCTGGTTCTCGGTCTCGCAGAGCGAGCAGCGCACGCGGTTCACGATCCGCCAGGTCGACCCCGTGCGGCAGTGGAAGCTGAGCCCGATGGACCTGGCATCCCTCGACCGCTGGGACGACTACACCGCGGCCAAGGTCTCGATGTTCCGCGAGACGGACACGGAGTACGCGCCGTGGACCGTGGTGAAGAGCAACGACAAGAAGCGGGCACGCGTGGAGGCGATGCGCAGTGTCCTCGCCCGCTTCGGCTACACCGACAAGGACGAGGAGATCGTCGGCAGCCCCGACCCCAGCATCGTGGGTGCGGCTGTGAACCTGCTGGAGGCGGGCGAGGACGACAGCGCCCACTGAACCGCTCTGCCCGAGCGCCGGGGCCTGCGGCGCGCGGCGGCCACGGCCTCGCGCGCCCGCGGTACCCGGCGCTTCGTCGTGCGGCCCGTCGACCGCCGGTCCGCGTGGTGCCCGTGGGCCGCGCGGACGCGGCGTGGGCCGCTGACCTCACCGTCCCGATGACGGCGTTCACCCGCCGCGCGAGGGTCGACCGGCCGGTGCGCGGGCCGGAGGGTCAGTCGTGGGCGGGGCGGTTGCTGAGCCGGTGGTCGGCCAGGCTGAGCGCCTCGTCCACGACCCGGCGCAGATGGCCGTCGCGCAGCGAGTACACCACCCGGCGGCCCTCCTTGCGCGTGTCGACCAGGCCCGCGAGCCGGAGCCGCGCCAGATGCTGGCTGACGGCGGGGCGCGCAGCGCCGCACGCCTCGGTGAGCGTGGAGACGTCGGCCTCACCCCCGGTCAGGGCGTGCAGCAGGGCGAGCCGGGTGCGGTCACCGAGCAGGGAGAGCAGCTCGGCGGCCAGCGCGAACTGTTCGTCGCCTGGGGTCCGGGGGTGCCCCGCGGCCGTGCCGTCCGTGCGCGACTGCGCCGGTTTCGCAGCTGACAGGTGCATGCGTGCGCTCATACGCACATAATGGCTCCGTAGGGGGAACGCGTCCACATCGCGGCGAAAGGGGTCCTCAGGTGAGTCACGACCACGAGGCGCACGGACACGCGCACGTCCACCACCACCACCCCGCACACGAGCACCCGCACCCTCGTCCGCGCGGCCTCGGCCTCCTGCCCCGTATCCGTCATCTCCTCACACCCCACTCCCACGAGACCGCGGACAAGCTCGACTCCGCACTGGAGTCCTCCGCCCGTGGCATGCGCGCACTGTGGGTGTCGCTGGCCGTGCTCGGCGGGACGGCCCTGGCGCAGGCGGTCGTGGTCGTGATCTCCGGGTCGGTCGCGCTGCTGGGCGACACCGTGCACAACGCCGCCGACGCCCTGACCGCGGTGCCGCTCGGCGTCGCCTTCGTCCTGGGCCGCAGGGCGGCCACCCGCCGTTTCACCTACGGATTCGGCCGCGCCGAGGATCTCGCGGGCATCGTGATCGTGCTGACCATCGCCGCGTCCGCCGCGTTCGCCGCCTGGGCGGCGGTCGAGCGGCTGCTCGACCCGCGTCCCGTGCAGCACATCCCCGCCGTCGCCGTCGCGGCCGTCATCGGCTTCGCAGGCAACGAGTGGGTCGCCCGGCACCGCATCCGGGTGGGCCGGGCGATCGGCTCGGCGGCACTGGTGGCCGACGGGCTGCACGCCCGTACCGACGGATTCACCTCGCTCGCGGTGCTGATGGGCGCGGGCGGAGCGGCGCTCGGCTGGCAACTCGCCGACCCGCTCGTGGGGTTGGCGATCACGGCCGCGATCGTCCTGGTGCTGCGGGACGCGGCACGCGAGGTCTTCCGCAGAGTGCTCGACGCCGTGGAACCGGCGCTGGTGGACCGGGCCGAGCAGGTGCTGCGCGGTGTGCCGGGTGTGCGCGAGGTCGGCGAACTGCGGCTGCGCTGGATCGGGCACCGGCTGCGCGCCGAGGTGGCGGTGGTGGTGGACGGCGAGGTGAGCGTACGACGGGCGCACGAGATCGCGGTCGCGGCCGAGCACGCCCTGCTGCACGCCGTCCCGAAACTCACCGCGGCCCTGATCCACCCGGATCCGGCCCCGGCACCGGGCGAGACGGACCCCCATCTGGCCCTGGCCCACCACGGTCACCTGGGGGCCTGACGGGCCGGCTCCTCGCGCCGACCGCGCCCGGCCGCTCGGCCGTCCCTGCGCACGCCCCGATCCGCGCGGCGGTCAGGCCCCCAGGCCCTCGAGCACCACCGCGTTCGGCAGCTCCGCGAACGCCTTCCCAGGCACCAGCAGCTTGCCCCGGCGCCGGCCGCTGCCGACCAGCACATACGGCAGGTCGACGACCGCCGAGTCCACCAGCACCGGCCAGTCGGCGGGCAGTCCGATCGGCGTGATGCCGCCGTACTCCATCCCTGTCTCCCCGGTCGCCACGTCCATCGCCGCGAAGGACGCCTTGCGGGCGCCCAGTTGACGGCGGACCACGCCGTTCACGTCGACCCGGGTGGCGGAGAGGACCACACAGGCCGCCAGCGTCGTCTCACCACCGCGCTTGGCCGCGACGACCACGCAGTTGGCGGACCGGTCGAGGAGGTCCTTGCCGTAGTGCTCCAGGAAGACCGCGGTGTCGGCCCAGTCCGGCTCGGTGTCGACGTAGACGATCCGGTCGGCCGGCACGGCGCCGCGCCATGCCCGTACGGCGTCCGCCACCGGAGCGGTCAGCTCGTCGAGGCAGTCGGGGGCGGGCGTGGCCTGGTCGAAGTCTCCGATGGGTGCGCGCATGACCGCACGCTAACAGCCGCGGGCGGGCCGCCGGCGGGGCGTCTCAGCGCACGGGCGGCACCGAGATCGACATGACCATCTCCATCGGCACGTCGCCGTCGTTGCCGTAGGTGTGCGGGGTGTCCGCCTCGAAGGAGGCGCTCGCACCGGTCGGGACGAGGTGCGCGACGCCGTCCACGGTGAGGGTCAGTTCGCCGGTGGTGACGTGGACGAGTTCCACCGTCCCCGAGGGGTGCGGATCGGAGGCGCTGCTGTCGCCCGGCATCAGCCGCCAGTCCCACATCTCCAGCGGTCCGGGGGCCTCTGTCCCGGCGAGGAGTCGGTTGTAGCTGCCCGCGTCGGTGTGCCACAGCCGTACGGCCTGGTCGGCGGGCACGATACGGACCTTGGGGCCCTGCTCGTAGTCGAGCAGGGTGGTGATGCTGACGCCGAGCGCGTCGGCGATCTTGACCACCGTGCCGATGCTCGGGTTGGTACGGGCCTGCTCGATCTGGATGAGCATGCCGCGGCTGACTCCGGCGCGGGCGGCGAGCGTCTCCAGGGTGAAGCCCCGCTCGGTCCGCCAGCGCTTGACGTTGCGCGCCAGGGACTGGGTCAGCAGGTCGAGATCCGACACATTCCGTCCAATATTGTGTATGACAGAGTCCATCAGAATGAACTATGGTGTGGTGCACCTGATCGTTCACTGCACTGTACTGCGAGGCGGCCCATGACAGCACTGTTCGCCCTGGCCACCAGCCTCCTGTGGGGGCTGGCCGACTTCGGCGGCGGCCTGCTGACCCGGCGGATGCCCGCGCTGACGGTGGTGGTGGTGTCTCAGACCATCGCGGCGGCGGTCCTCGGCGCGCTCGTGGTGGCGACGGGCGGGTGGAGCGAGGCGGGACCGCGGCTGTGGTTCGCGCTCGCGGCCGGCCTGGTCGGGCCCGTCGCCCTGCTCTCCTTCTACCAGGCACTCGCCCTCGGCCCGATGGGTGTCGTCTCACCGCTCGCCACCTTGAGCGTGGCCGTGCCCATCGGGGTCGGGCTCGTGCTCGGCGAACGCCCCGGGCTGCTCCAGGCCGCCGGGATCGCCGTCGCCGTGATCGGCGTGGTCCTCGCGGGCGGACCGCAGCTCAGAGGCGCGCCGGTGCAACGGCAGGCCATCCTGCTCACCCTGGTCGCGGCGCTCGGCTTCGGTACGGTGTTCGCGCTGATCGCCGAGGCGTCGACCACGGTGACCGGGTTGTTCCTGGCCCTGTTCGTGCAGCGCCTCGCGAACGTCGTCACGGGCGGTGCCGCCCTGTACATCGGCATGCGCAGGGGCGCCGCGGCCCTCCCGGACGAAGGCCTCCCCTGGCGTTCCGTCCCCGCCCTCGCCTTCGTCGGACTCGCCGACGTCGCCGCCAACGGCACGTACGCCCTCGCCGCCCAGCACGGTCCGGTCACGGTGGCCGCCGTGCTCGCCTCGCTCTACCCCGTCGTCACGGCGCTCGCCGCGCGGGGCTTCCTCAGCGAACGGCTGCGCCCGGTGCAGGCGGCGGGCGCGGGCCTCGCCCTGGTGGGCTCGGTACTGCTGGCCACCGGCTGAGTCAGGCCTCGGCGTCCAGCTCCGCGAGCCGGGCGACATCGCCGTCGTCGAGCTCCGAGAGCGCCAGCAGCTGCTGCGGCGTGACACCGTCCGGGATCGGCACCGGGGCGGGTGTCCTGAGCGGCGGCTGCCATCCGGTGTCCGGGGTCCAGCGCCGCACGACCCGCGCCGGAGCCCCGGCCACCACGGCATGGTCCGGCACATCACCACGTACGACCGCCCCGGCCGCCACCACGACGTTCCGCCCGATCCGGGCGCCGGGAAGGATCACGGCGCCCGTGCCGATCCAGCACCCCGGGCCGATCTCCACCGGCTCCATGCGCGGCCACTGCTTGCCGATGGGCTGATGCGGGTCGTCGTAGGAGTGGTTCGTGGAGGTCACGTAGACGTAGGGCCCGAAGTAGCAGTCGCTGCCGATGGTGACCGTGGTGTCGGCGATGACGTGGCTGCCCCGGCCGAGGACGACGCCGTCACCGATGCGCAGGATCGGTTCGGGGCCGAGGTCGAGGTCCGGCATCAGCCCGGCGGTCAGCGTGACCTGCTCGCCGATGATGCAGTGGGAACCGAGATGGATCCAGGGTTCGCCGAAGACGGTCCCGAGCGGAAAGGCCAGCCTGGTACTCGTTCCCATCGCGCCGAAGCGGAAGCGGCCCGGGCGCTCGGCGGTCACGGAGCCCGTGCGCTGCACCCAGGCCCAGCCCGCGTGCACGGCCCGCTGCGCGAGACCGTGACGCCATGACGAGAACGTGTTCTTGCTCCTGGGCACCCGCTCACGGTACTCAGCGCCGGGTACGCCGATGCGTCAGGACGGCTGTGATCTTCGCCCTACCGATGGCGTACGGTGCCGATGGACCGACCAGGAGGAGAGGCAATGACGCACAGGGCGCTGATAGCGGGCATCGGCGGCAGGGATCCCCAGGTGGACCGGGAGGCGTTCGTGTCGCCCACGTCCTCGGTGATCGGGGACGTGACGCTGCACGCGGGCGCGAGCGTCTGGTACGGCGCGGTCCTGCGCGGCGACGTCGAACGGATCACCGTCGGGGCGAACAGCAATGTGCAGGACAACTGCACGCTCCACGCCGACCCCGGTTTCCCGGTCTCCGTCGGCGAGCGTGTCTCCGTCGGGCACAACGCCGTGGTGCACGGCGCCACCGTCGAGGACGACTGCCTGATCGGCATGGGCGCGACGGTCCTCAACGGCGCGGTGATCGGCGCGGGTTCCCTGGTCGCCGCTCAGGCACTGGTGCCACAGGGCATGCGTGTGCCCCCGGGTTCACTCGTGGCGGGCGTGCCCGCGAAGGTCAGGCGTGAGCTGACCGCCGAGGAGCGCGAGGTGATCACCCTGAACGGAACGATGTACGCGGACCTGGCGAGGGCACACCGAGAGGTGCACGAGAAGCCCTGAGGCTCACTCGGCGGCCGGGACGGCCTCCCGCTCGGCCGCCTCCTTCTCCTGCGTGGCCTTCTTCGCCTTGCGCCTCACGACGAGCATCGAGGCGACCCCGATGACCACCGCCGCCGCGAGACCCACCCAGGAGAACTTCTTCAGCCAGGACTCGGCGACGACGCCGACGTAGTAGATGACCGCGGTGGTGCCCCCGGCCCAGACCACTCCGCCCAGCAGGTTCGCGGTCAGGAACTTCCAGTACGGCATCCGCAGCACACCGGCGAGCGGTCCGGCGAAGATCCGCAGCAGGGCGATGAAGCGGCCGAAGAACACCGCCCACATGCCCCACTTCTCGAAGGAGCGCTCGGCGGTGGCGACGTGACCCTCGCTGAAGTGCCTGGGGAACCGCTTGGCGAGCCAGGCGAGCAGCGGCCGGCCCCCCTTGCGCCCGATGGCGTAGCCGATGGAGTCGCCCACCACTGCGCCGAGGCTGGCGCAGGCGCCCAGAACAACGGGGTTGATTCCGGAGTGCTGGGAGGACAGCAGCGCGGCCGACACCAGGACGATCTCGCCGGGCAGCGGAATACCGAGACTCTCCACGCCGATGACCAGGGCCACCACGGCGTAGACCGCGACCGCGGGCACCGTGTCGAGCCATTCCTGGACGTGCAACGCCGGCTCCTCCCGTTCCACTCTGCGCGATCCGTGTCGTGTGCGACGACGGCGCGCTTCCCCCTCGGACGTACCCCGGGAAGCCTACCTGCTCGCCCCCTTCGAGCACGTCCTCGCTCACGGGGATCGGGGACGCACGGTCGGTCCCGGCGCCCGGCGCCCGATCACGCCCCGGCGCGCCAGTCACGCTCCGGATCACCCGCGTCGCATACGCTGCGAAAACGTCCCGAATCGGGTACTCGGCAGCCCGGACGGACGGGACTGCCGCCCGGTGGCGGCTCCTCCCACAGGCCCGGACGGCGCAGCTGCCGGATGCGGAAGAGGAGTGGCATGAGTTCCCCAGGCGTGCACCTACGGGAGATCACCGACGACAACCGGGAAGCCGTTCGCGACCTTCACGTGCGGCACGACCAGAAGCAGTTCGTCGCCTCCGTGTCCAAGTCGCTCAAACAGGCGGCCAAGGACCCGGAGGCCAGGCCCTGGTACCGCGCCGTGTACCGCGGCGACGAGCCGGTCGGTTTCGTGATGCTGTCGTGGAAGCCGCCGACCGGTCCGTACGCGGGGCGGCACTTCCTGTGGCGTCTGCTCATCGACAAGCGGTACCAGGGGCAGGGAATCGGCCGGGAAGCGCTCGCACAGGTCATCACCCTGGTGCGCGAGGACGGCGCCACCGAGCTGCTGACCAGCTACGAGCCCGGCGACGGCGAGCCGTGGCCCTTCTATCAGAAGTTCGGGTTCGTACCCACGGGTGAGCTCGACGACGACGAGATCGTGCTGCGGCTCGCCTTCCCCGATCGGTGAGCCCGGGCGCCATGTCCTGATCACCGCGCTTCCCGGGCCGGCACACCGCCGCGGCGCGGCTACCGATGTCGCGCCGCGCCACCCCCGGTCGTCGGCACAGCCGATGCCGAGGACCGGGACCGCCCGCCGTGGAGCCGGTTCGGCAAGGCCGTCAACGGCAGTCACCGGGGCCGCCGTCGGCGGCAGCGGCCAGGCGGACGCCGCGGAGTCGTCCGGCGGAGTCGACGGTCGCCCGCAGCGACGTCACGGACGGCATCCGGTCGTCGTGGTAGGGGTAGGTGACGGTCCACGTCCCGTCCCCGCCGTCGGCGCGCTCCACCACCGGCCGCTTCCGGTCGGCGGTGGGGTAGTGCGCGGCCACGTACCGGCCTGCGGCCTGCTCGGCGGCCGCCTCGTCGTGCACGGATCCGGCGGAGCCCGGGATGGGATACCCGGCTGTCGCGTCCGATGCCTCGGGACCCACCGACACATCGATCTGGAACCGGTCACGGTCGGGCCAGCTCAGCGAGGCGATGCCGCTGGGTTTCAGCTCGGCCCACACCTCTTCGTTCACGCCGTCCACGCCGCACGGCGTGTTGTCCGAGACACTGACGACCCTGAAATCGTCGCCGAGTGCCGTGCGGACCGCCTCCCCGATCACCGTCCGCTGTTCCGCGGACGCCTCCCTGCTCGGCTCGGCGTGATCGACGACCCGTACATCGACGACGGTCGCCATCACACAGGCGACGGCCGCGAATCCCACCCCGGTCGCGACCGGCAACCAGCGGCTGCGAGTGGGCCAGGGCGACAGCGGCGAACCGGCGGTGCGCAGGGACAGGACCCCGAGGCCCACGCCCACGGCGCCGCCCACGACATTGGTGATCAGGTCGCTCGTGTCGCAGTAGCGGCCGATCACGGGAAGACAGGCCTGGGCGGTCTCGATCCCGCAGGCCAGCAGGACGGACAGCAGCAGCGGGGGCATCGGCCGCCGGGCCGCACGCACCCCGAAGAAGCCGATCGGCACGAAGAGCGCGACGTTCATCCAGCCCTGGACCGTCCCGAAGGGCTCCCACAGGTCCTTGCTGATCGTGCATCGCACCACTCCCGTACCCACGGGCCTGAGCCAGAGCGTCAGGAACAGGGTGGCCGTCGTCATGGCCGCCCAGGCCCCGTAGGCCCAGGGCCGTTCGGTCCGGTCACGGAGAAGGAGCGTGACGACCCCCAGCACCGACGCCGAGACAAGGGCGACGAGGAGGACGTACACGAGGTGCCCTCCGAAGACGAGAGCGAACAATGTCGTGCCTTTCGCAAACGCGAGGAGATCGGTCGACAACGCACGGAATCCGGCGCGTCGGAGATCACCATGGCGTCCACAGGTCATGGCGGTTGGCTCAACCCATGACCAAGCTGTAACGGGTGGCGGGGCGGTGTCGGATGCCCCGGGACCGCAAGAGAAACGGGCGGTCGGGCGACTGCGTACGACGGTGGATGCGCGGGCCCGTGCCCGTGATGGAGTCCTGCGCCGTGCACACCGAAGGGCCCCGCCCGGGAGTCGTCTCCCCCGGTCGGGGCCCTTCGGTGTCCTGTGCGGTCGTGTCAGCCGTTGGGGCGCAGGGTCCAGACGACCGTCATCTCCCCGGTCACCGCGCCGTCCCCGCGCTGGATCGTGATGGTGACGGGGAACTCGGGGCGGTTGCCGGCGTCGAGTTCGGCGACGATCTCGGCGGCGGGGCGGCCGAGCGTCGCGGTCGCGGTGACGGGGCCCATCGCGAGCTTCTTGTAGGCGATCTCGGCGCTCACGGCCAGCGGCACGGCACGCGACAACTGCTCACCGAAGGCGCCCAGCACGATCGCGCCGCTCGCCGACTCACCCAGTGTGAACATCGCACCGGCGTGCGGTCCACCGACATGGTTGTGGAACTCTTCCTGGTCCGGCAGGGCCACCACGGCCTTCTCCGGCGTGGTCTCCAGGAACTCCAGGTTGAGGGTCCTGGCCATCGGCACCGTGGCGGCGAGCATGTCGCCGATCGACGTCTGGTCTGCGCTCATGGCTGGATGTTACCCACGGGTAGCGACCTCTGGCCAGGGCCCGGACCGATCGCGTACCGGGCCTCGACGTGGATCGGCGTGCGGCCGCCGGGGCGCGGCGGGCAGACGCCCCGCGCCACCGTGCGGACCACCGCTCGCGCCCCGCGGCTCCCGGTGTGCGTGGACGTGCTCAACTCCCCTTTTCCGGTACGGGTCTGACGACGGGCAGTGACCGAAACGTGTCACGGGCGGCACTAGGGTTGTGGCCCATGTGGCCAGGACAGCAGCCGCCCGGGGGCGAGCAGAACCCGCAGAACCAGAACCCCTACCAGCAGCCGGGGTATCAGCAGCAGAACCCGTATCAGCAGCCGGGTTATCAGCAGCCCAACCCGTACCAGCAGCCCGGCGGGCCGCAATGGGGGCCGCCCACGCCCATGGGCGCACCGCAGCCGCCGGGCGGCGGCGGCAACCGGACCAAGGTCGTCGCGATCGTGTCGGCGGCGGCCGTCGTCGTCACCGCGGGCGTCACGGCTTTCCTGGTCCTCGGAGGCGACAAGGACGACAAGGCCGGGGGCGACGACAAGCCGTCGGCAAGTACCTCGCAGAGCGCGACGCCTTCGACGTCCGCGTCCGCCAACCCGCGCGGCGGCGAGAGCGAGAAGCCGACCGTCCCGGGCTGGAAAGTCGTCGTCAACCCCAAGTGGGGCACGGCCTTCGACGTCCCGCCGGAGTGGGATGTGAAGTCGCCCGGGCTGTTGATCGGGTTCGAGGACGACAATCCCAAGGCCGAGGGAAAGCCGCTGATCACCATGTCCGCGCCGGCGTTCCTCAAGGAGAAGTGGTGCACGTCCGACGACAACGAGGACGGGCAGACCGACGACAAGGCGCTTGCCGGGACCGGGACCAAGGGCGCGAGCGGGGCCAAGTCCACCGATGAGGTGGCGGTGAACCAGGTGGCCTGGTGGGTGTACGGCGGTTACACGCAGCCGGACAAGAAGAGCATCACCTTCGACAAGAAGGCCAAGCCCTACACCACCGCGGCGGGCATACAGGGCAGCATCGCCTGGGCCCGGTCCAAGAACACGCCCCAGAAGGGCAAGTGCGCCTCCGACGGCAAGGCCGTGACGTTCGGGTTCAAGAACTCCGCCGGCGACTTCGTCGCATGGAGCCTGTACGGCGCCACGGGTGTGAAGGACGAGGTCCCGGACGCGACGATCCTGAAGATCCTGAGCACGGTACGCCTGCACGGCGACCCGACGGCGTCCTGAGCCCGCGCACCGGGTGCCGCTCGGACCGTGGCACCCGGTGGTGGTCGAGCCGCCGTCAGCCGATGGTGAAGGCCCCGTCGGGCGGTTCCGGCGACGGGACCGCGGTCTCGTCGTGCACGGGCCCGGCGTCACCCATGAAGTCCCGCAGCGCGTCGCCGTGTTCGACACGGGCAGGGAAGGCGTCCGCAGCGGTGCGGCGGGACAGCGGCGCGACGTCGAGCGCCCGGTGGGCGGCGATGAGCACGGCGTTGCCGAAGCGCCGTCCCCGCAGCACGCTCGGCTCGGCGATCAGTGCGAGTTCCTCGAAGGCCTCCGCGAACGTGGCGAGTTGGGAGCGCAGGAAGTCGAAGGGCGCGGCGTCGGCCAGGTTCGCCAGATAGACGCCGTCCGGACGCAGCACCCGTTCCGCGGCACGTGCGTACGCCACCGTCGTCAGATGGGCGGGCACGCGGGAGCCGCCGAAGACGTCCGCGATCACCATGTCGGCGCAGTCCGGTGGAGCGGCCTCCAGCCAGTCTCGGGCATCGGCCGGGTGCAGCGTGATGCCGGAGCCCGCGGGCAGGGGGAGATGCTCCACGACGAGTTCCAGCAGGGCCCGGTCGGCCTCGACGACGTCCTGCCGGGAGCCGGGCCGGGTCGCCGCCACATACCTCGGCAGGGTGAGCGCTCCCCCGCCGAGGTGCAGCACGTCGAGGGGCCGCCCCGGCGGCGTGACCGTGTCGAGCACATGCCCGAGCCGTTGTGCGTACTCGAACTCCAGATGCGTCGGCTCGTCGAGGTCGACGTACGACTGCGGCGCCCCGTCCACCGTGAGCAGCCAGGCCCGCTCCCGGTCGACGTCGGGCATCAGCTTGGCGACGCCGTGATCGACGGTGCGGGTGACGGGTACGGTCTCGCTCACCCCTCCATTGTGCCGGGATCCGTGGCCGCCGGGCACCGCGACGGCATCGCGGGAGAGCGGGGAACCGCGCCACCGTCCCACGACGGCACGCGGTTCCCCACCCGGCGGAAGCAGTCCCTCATTCCACGGCTGTCACCGTGCCCGCGCCGACCGTCCGGCCGCCCTCGCGGATCGCGAAGCCCAGGCCGGGCTCCAGCGGGACGTCCCGGCCGAGCTCCACCGCCATGGTCACGGTGTCGCCGGGCCGCGCGACGGCCGACTCACCGAGGTCGATGTCGCCGACCACGTCCGCGGTGCGGATGTAGAACTGCGGCCGGTATCCGGTCGACACCGGGGTCGTCCGGCCGCCCTCCCTCCCGGACAGCACGTACACGCGCGCCGTGAACCGCCGGCTCGGCGTGACGCTGCCGGGCGCCGCGACGATGTGCCCGCGTCGGACCGCGTCGCGCGGCACCCCCCGCAGCAGCAGGGCCACATTGTCACCGGCCTGCGCCTCGTCCATCGGCTTGCCGAAGGTTTCCAGGCCGGTGACGACGGTCTCCAGACCGGCGCCGAGCACGTCGACCCGGTCGCCGACGCGGACCGTACCGCGCTCGACGGCGCCCGTGACGACCGTGCCGCGGCCGGTGATGGTGAGCACGTTCTCCACCGGCAGCAGGAACGGCGCGTCCAGGTACCGCTCGGGCATGGGCACATAGGTGTCCACGGCGTCGAGCAGCGCCTCGATCGCACCGGTCCAACGCGGGTCCCCTTCGAGGGCCTTGAGCCCGGAGACGCGTACCACCGGTACGGAGTCGCCGGGATATCCCTGTGCGGTGAGCAGTTCGCGGACCTCGAGCTCGACGAGGTCGGTGAGCTCCTCGTCGCCGGCGTCGGCCTTGTTGAGGGCGACGACGATGTGGTCGACGCCCACCTGCCGGGCCAGCAGCACGTGTTCGGCGGTCTGCGGCATGATCCCGTCCAGCGCGGAGACGACGAGGATCGCTCCGTCCAGCTGAGCGGCCCCGGTGACCATGTTCTTCACGTAGTCGGCGTGGCCCGGCATGTCCACGTGCGCGTAGTGCCGGGTGTCGGTCTCGTACTCGACATGGGCGATGTTGATGGTGATGCCCCGCGCCGCCTCCTCCGGGGCGCGGTCGATGCGGTCGAACGGCACGAACGTGCCGGTGCCGCGGTCGGCCAGCACTTTCGTGATGGCGGCGGTCAACGTGGTCTTGCCGTGGTCCACATGGCCCATGGTGCCGATGTTCAGATGCGGTTTGGTGCGCACGTATGCCGTCTTGGGCATGGCTGTACCTCGAAGCCTTCTCAGAGTGGTGCCGAGTGACGGCCCCGGCGGCGGGAGGACCGGCCGGGACGGGGACCCCAAGAACCTGCCGACCCTCCCCCTCCGGGGTCCGCCGGACGATCCGGGGAGGGTCAGCTTCGGGCGCCGTCGACGGCGGCCACGAGGATCAGGACGGCAGCCTTCGGAGCATCCGCGGCGGCGGATGCCGTGAGGACGAAGGCGAACCGGAACATGTCGCAGATCATCGCCCAAGGCCGCAACCGGCGTCGAATGGTTTTCGCAGGCAGTCGAGTTCGACGGGTCGACGGCCGGATGAAGGCTTCCCGAACAGTGGTGCCGGGGAGACGAACCATACGGCGATCACACACATCGGTCGGTTAGGGTCGACGAATGCTCGATGCCACCACCCGCTCTGGGGGCACCGCCACGGCCTCTCCCCAGGCCGCCACTGCGCCACCCGTCGCCGCGCCCGCGGTCGTCCCACCGGCCGGATTCGCCGCCCGGTGCACCCGGGTACTGCTCTCCCCCTGGTCACGGCTGTCCCTGTTGCTGGTGCTGCTCGCTTCCGCCGCGACCTGCATGCTGCTGTTCGAGCCGCAGCGCCTGGTGACGCACGGCTGGCCGCCGCAGTTCGGGGGCGTCGCGGCGGCCGCCGTCTTCGCGCTGGCCTACGGCCTGATCACGGTCGCGTTCGTGCCGCGTCCACTGCTCAACCTCGCGGCAGGTGCGCTGTTCGGCTCGGAACTGGGCACGGGCACGGCGCTCGTCGGCACGGTGCTCGGGGCCGCTATCGCCTTCGGGCTCGGCCGGGCGCTCGGACAGGACGCGCTGCGCCCGTTGCTGCGGGGCCGCTGGCTCAAGGCGGCGGACGGGCAGCTCAGCCGGCACGCCTTCCGCTCGATGATGGCGGCACGGCTCTTCCCCGGCCTTCCGTTCTGGGGGGTGAACTACTGCGCGGCCGTCTCGCAGATGCGGTGGACGCCCTATCTGCTCGCGACGGCGCTCGGCTCGATCCCGAACACCGCCGCGTACGTCGTCGCCGGCGCCCGTGCCAGCACGCCGACCTCGCCCGTCTTCCTGATCGCGATGGCCTTCATCGCGGTGCCCGCGCTGGCCGGCGTGGTGGTGGCCTGGCGCAAGCGCCACCACCTGCGCGGGCATTGAGGGCTCAGACCGCCTCGAGGACCATGGCGTTGGCGAGGCCGCCCGCCTCGCACATCGTCTGCAGCCCGTAGCGGGCGCCCCGTGCGCGCAGTGCGTGCACCAGGGTCGTGGTCAGACGGGTTCCGCTCGCGCCCAGCGGGTGGCCGATGGCGATGGCCCCGCCGTGCACGTTGACCTTCGCGAGGTCGGCCCCGGTCTCCTGCTGCCAGGCCAGCACGACGCTGGAGAAGGCCTCGTTCACCTCGAACAGGTCGATGTCGTCGAGGGTCAACCCCGCCTTGCGCAGCACCTTTTCGGTGGCGGGGATGACACCGGTGAGCATCAGCAGGGGGTCGGAGCCGGTCACGGCGAAGCTGTGCAGGCGGGCCAGCGGGCGCAGGCCGAGACGGGCCGCGGTCTCGCCGGACATGATGAGCACGGCCGACGCGCCGTCGTTGATGGGGCTCGCGTTGCCGGCGGTGACGTTCCACTCGATCTGCGGGAACCGCTCGGCGAAGCCGGGGTCGTAGTACGCGGGCTTGAGCCCGGCGAGGATCTCGGCGCTGCTGGAGGGCCGGATGCACTCGTCGCGGGCCAGTCCCTCCAGGGGCGCGGTCTCGGCGTCGAACAGGCCCGCTTCCCAGGCGGCCGCCGCTCTGTGGTGCGAGGAGACGGCGAAGGCGTCCATCTGCTCACGGGCGATCGACCACTTGGCGGCGATCAGTTCGGCGCTGATGCCCTGCGGGACCAGCCCGTCCGGGTACCGCTCGGCGACGCCCGGTCCGAAGGGGTCCTTGCCGGCAGGCACGTTGGACCACATCGGCACCCGGCTCATGGACTCCACACCGCAGGCCACGACGATGTCGTAGGCCCCCGAGATGACGCCCTGCGCGGCGAAGTGCACCGCCTGCTGCGACGAACCGCACTGGCGGTCCACGGTGGTTGCGGGCACCGTGTCCGGGAAGCCCGCGGACAGGACGGCGTACCGGGTGGTGTTCATGGCCTGCTCGCCGACCTGGTCGACGGTGCCCCCGATGACGTCGTCGATGAGGGCCGGATCGACCCCGGACCGCTCGACGAGGGTGCGCAGCGTGTGCGCGAGGAGTTCAACGGGGTGGACATGGGCGAGGGCGCCGTTCGGCTTGCCCTTGCCCACCGGGGTGCGTACGGCTTCGACGATCACGGCGTCGCGCATGGTGCGGGCCTCCTTGCCCGGCGTGTGCCGGTGTGACGGTTACCGGTGAGTAGGAAATCTGGATCCACCATAACGCCGAGAGTTGGAAAAACAAACCCTTGCCTAGACTGGACTCATGGCCGCCTCCAAACACCCACGCCCCTGTTCGATCGCCGACACGCTGGCCCTCGTCGGGGAGAAGTACTCGCTGCTCGTCATGCGCGAGGTCTGCCTCGGCAACGGACGCTTCGACCAGCTCGTACGCAACATCGGCGCACCCCGGGACATCCTGGCCACACGGCTGAAGCGCCTGGTGGAGGCGGGGATCCTGACCAAGAGGATGTACAGCGAGCGCCCGCAGCGCTTCGACTACCTGCCCACGGCCGCGGGCCTCGAACTGGAGCCGGTCCTCATGACACTCATGGCGTGGGGCGACCGCCATCTGCGCGAGGACGGCGACCGCCCCATGGTGATCGAGCACAAGTGCGGCAGCGAACTGGTTCCGGTCGTCACCTGCTCCGCCTGCGGCGAGGAGGTCCGCCACGGCGACAAGACGGCGCACCCCCAGGCACCGGGCTGGACGGTGTCCGGTCCGACCGCGGCATAGGACCGCCTACGACGTCTCCTCGTACACGTCGAGCCGACCGCACATCCCGAACTTCCCGACGGCGGACGGCCGGCGGGCCCGTACGACCGCCTCGGCAAGGTGGGAGACGTCACCTCGCTCCAGACGGTCGAGTTGTTCGCCCGTCGCCGCGGCCGCGGCCCGTGCACCCGTGGACCACCGCGCACGCCACTCGGCCAGCCGCGGGCGCACCAGCGCCACGGCTGCCAGGTGGAAGGCGGCCAGCGGCTCCGGGCCCTCCGCCTCGCGCAGCGCCCGGAAGCCCTCCAGGGCCAGATCCCGGCGGGCACGCGCGATCCGCTCGCGCTCCGCCTCGGGAGCGCCCGCCGGGATCACCGTCGCCGCCGCGTAGGCCCGCGGATCGGCCAGGTACTCCGCGGGCAGGGTGAGAACCGCGTCGCCCGCCTCCGGCAGCCCGCCGTTCTGCATGAGCACGGTGATGCGCAGCTCGTCCTCGTCGACCAGCCGGTGGACGGTTCCGGGTGTGAACCAGGCCACGGTGCCCGCTTCCAGCGGCGTGACCTCGAAGCCGGACGTCGTCAGCGTCTGTACCGCGCCACGGCCCCCGACCACGACGTACGCCTCCGAACAGGTCAGATGCAGATGGGGGGTTCCACCGCACAGGCCGTCGGCGGCGGGCCAGTCGTACACGGACAGATGCGAGACGGCCACGGCGCCCGGCAGTCCCGTGAACCCGCCGGGGCTCACCATGGGTGCTCCTCGAGGTAGTCGGCGATCTGCTCCCGCTCCCAGGCGCCGTCCGCCACCACCACGCGGTACCGCCGGCGCAGCGTGTCGCCCGGGGCCAGCTCCAGCTCCTCGTGGAAGGCCCAGGAGGGGGCGACGGCCGCGAAGGGCTCGTTGCGGACGAACCAGTGGGCGGGATGGGTGCCCCGCTCCCCCAGGTGATCGTTCTCCGGGGCGTGCACGAAGACGAGTGTGGCCCGCCGGTCGGCGCCGTCGTGTTCCCCCGAGTACGCGAGCCAGGGCGCCTGCCGCCCCATCGGCCAGGGTCCGCCGGGATCGGGCCCGGTGACCCGGCCGCCGCGAAAGGCCCGTGGCCCGCGCCAGAACAGCCCGGTGTATCCGGCCAGCTCCCGCCCCGACGTGGTCGGGCTGCCGAAGAGCAGGGCCTCGTCGCGGCGATTGGTGATCGAGGAGGTCCAGGTCAGCGTCCAGGACCGGGAGGTCGCGTCGACGTCGTGGACCTCGATACGGCGCTCCTCCTCCGCCCACAGCGCACCGCCGTGCGGGTGCCAGGTGAGCCGTTGGGCGATGACCGCACCGCCGTCGTGCGCGGTGATCTCGTCGAAGCCGGTGTGCGCCATCGAGCCGACCAGCTCCGGCAGGGCGAGATACCCCTCTCCGTGGACATAGGTGTTGCCGCCCCACAGGTTCTGCCCGGACAGGTGCGAGGCGGTGAGCTGCAACCCCTTGTGCCAGCGGTGATCGTTGGGCCGGTAGTCGGTGACGATGTCGCCGGCGAGCGTCCGCATCGGGTGCAGATACGGCTTCGGCGCCTCCCAGGCCGCCTCGGGGGCGTAGACGTAGGCGAACAGTTCGACGCCGGTGGTGGGTTCCGTGAGCGTGATGCGATCGCCGTGCGTGTGCACGATGCGCAGTTTCACGGTCATGCGGAGACCTCCCGGCCCGGTGCCGCCGCGGACTCGCCGGTGCCCTCGGGTACCCAGCCGGAAGCGCCTCCGTGCAGGGCCGTGTAGAAGGGGTCACCTGGACCGATGTCCCCGGCGCGCACGGTCGTGTCGGTGAACGCGGACTTGTACAGGGCGGTGATCAGCTCCAGGCTGGACCGGCCGTCCGCGCCGCTGCTGCGGGGCCGTTCACCGGCGCGCATGCTCGCGACCAGCTCACGCAGCTGCGCCAGATGGGAACTCGGCACGTCGCAGCCGAAGTCCCGCCAGCCGGCGGCCTCTTCCTCGGGCACCCCGGGCGCGGCGGTGATGCGCCAGTCGCCGTTGCGGTGCCCGTACAGATGGGTCAGCTCGACGGTGGCCCGCTCGCAGTCGATGCGGATACGGCTGGTCTCGTCGGGGCTGAGCACACTGTTCACGATCGTGGCGAGGGCGCCGTTCCGGAAGCGGACCAGCGCCGTGGAGACGTCCTCCGTCTCCACCTCGTGCACCAGCCGCCCGGCCATGGCCCGCACCTCACTCCAGGGTCCGAGCAGGTCCAGCAGGAGGTCCATCTGGTGGATCCCGTGCCCCATGGCCGGTCCCCCGCCCTCGCTCCGCCAGCGGCCGCGCCAGGGAACGGCGTAGTAGGCCGCGTCGCGGTACCAGGTGGTCTGGCAGTGCGCCACCAGCGGCCGTCCCATCGCCCGCCCGCCGAGCAGCCGTCCGACGTGCCGGGCGCCGGAGCCGAAGCGGTGCTGGAAGACGATCGCCGCGTACGGGCCGCCGTTCGCGCCTTCCTCCGCCTCGACGGCGTCGAAGTCGGCCAGCGCGGGCACCGGCGGCTTCTCGCACCACACCCAGGCACCGGCCCGCAGCGCCGCGACGGTCTGCTCGCGGTGCAGGACGGGCGGCGTGCAGACGACGACCAGATCGGGCCGCCGTTCCGCGAGCATGCGGCCGAGGTCGCGGTACGCGTGCGGGATCCCGCCCTCTGCGCAGAGCCGCCCGAGCGCGTCCGCGTCGATGTCGGCCGCTGCGACGATCTCGAGTTCGCCCTCGGCGCCGAGCCGGGCGAGCGCGGGCAGATGGGCACTCCGGGCGATACCACCCGCGCCCACGACGGCGGCCCTGATACGCCGGCCGGCGAACGGGGACGTCGGACGGCCCGGACGCGGGTCCGGGCCGGGAACTTCGTCGGGATTCGGGTTCTTGGTGGTGTCTGGGCCGGTGGCCTCGACGGCTGGGGACGCATGGCGAGCAGTGGGCATGGACGTGATCAGCGCTCCATCGGACATGACGTCAGACGTCGGCCAACGCGTGTCGAGTTCCGAGGACTGCGGGGCGGCAAGCGCTTTCCCCCCCGGTGTCACGAAAGCACCCGCCCGAAGGGGCGGTCAACACCGCGTACCGCCCCTGCCTCGGGCCGGACGGAGGGCTCCGGCGCGCGCGGTGCGGCCCGAGCGCCCCAAGCGTTGGTAAAGCCCCGGTGCGGGCGCCGCCGTCGCGGGGCGCTACGCTGCGGCTCTGCGCACTCGATCGACGGTTTCGGCACGGCAGCCGGCGTTCGGTGCGCCCGCCGCCGTATCCACGATCAGCGCTTGGACCCCTTCACTTCATGTCTTGGCTTGAATCCCTCATCCTCGGGCTCGTCCAGGGGCTGACCGAGTTCCTCCCCGTCTCCTCCAGCGCCCATCTGCGGCTGACCGCGGCCTTCGCGGGCTGGGAGGACCCCGGGGCGGCCTTCACCGCGATCACTCAGATCGGCACGGAGGCCGCGGTGCTGATCTACTTCCGCAAGGACATCGCGAACATCGTCTCCGCCTGGTTCCGCTCGTTGTTCGACAAGGAGATGCGGCGGGACCACAACGCGAAGATGGGCTGGCTGGTGATCGTCGGCTCGATACCGATCGGGGTGCTCGGCGTGACGCTGAAGGACCAGATCGAGGGTCCCTTCCGCGATCTGCGGATCACGGCGACCATGCTGATCGTCATCGGCGTGGTCATCGGTGTCGCGGACCGGCTCGCGGCGCGTGACGAGACCGGCGGCAGACACCGGGCCGCTAAGCAGCGCAAGACACTCGAGAACCTCAACACCAAGGACGGCCTCGTCTACGGGCTCTGCCAGGCCATGGCGCTGATTCCCGGCGTCTCCCGCTCCGGGGCCACGATCAGTGGCGGCCTGTTCCTCGGCTACCAGCGCGAGGCGGCGGCCCGCTACTCCTTCCTGCTGGCCGTTCCGGCCGTCCTCGCCTCCGGCGCGTTCGAACTCAAGGACGCCGCGGAGTCGGGGCATGTGAGCTGGGGACCGACCCTGTTCGCGACGGTGATCGCGTTCGCCTCGGGCTACGCGGTCATCGCCTGGTTCATGAAGTTCATCTCGTCGAAGTCCTTCATGCCCTTCGTGTGGTACCGGATCGCCCTCGGCCTGGCCATCATCGCCCTGGTCACCGCGGGCGTCCTCAGCCCGCACGCGGCGGAGTCCGCGGGCTAGCGAGGGGGCGGCGGCCCGGGCTCGTGGGCCCCGTGCGATGCACGCGACGAGGCCGCGACGACGAGTTCGGCTCTGCGGCCTCGGCGTTCGGATGGGAGCATGGCGCGACGGTCACGAACACACCGAGGAGCGGCCCGCATGAGCGAGAGTGTCGACCCGTACGAGCTGAGGGCCCGCCAGCTCCGCATCCTGGCCAAGCTGCACCGCAAGCGCGCCGCCGAACTGGACAGGACCGCCGCGGCCATGCTGGCCTCACGCTCGATGCGCCGCCTTGTGGACGTGCTGACGCAGGCGGAGATCCGTGATCTGGCCGAACACCCGGACCTCGCCGAACTGAACGTGCAACTGGACGGCTTCTACGGCGACGATCCGGTGGACCCGGACGAGGGGAACACCGGGTGAGCGGCGTGACGTGGGCGGGTGGCCTTCGCCTCGCCCCCTCGCGCTATTTGCGGCCGGCCGGCCATGTGCGACGCACCGCATGACGAAGCGGCAGCCGTACGGGGGGAGGCAGGGTCGCGTTCTGCGCCCCCGCCCGGCCTCACGGCCGGGCCGTTCGACTGCCGCACGAGGGACGCTACGCCCCACCCGACGCGCCTGTCACCATCCCGAACGGGTGAGGATCGGCTCGGATGTGACGGCTGTGACACGGCCTCGTTCGGTATCCCCTCCTCGCGGAGGTGTCCGCCGAGGGCACTGCCGCCTGCCACGCGGCCGAAATCCCTTTGCCGGCAGCCGGTGGAGCGTTCGACACTGAACTCATGCTCGGCTTCGTCAGAACCGACAACAACGCCCTCGTCGCGTGTCTGGGTGACCCCCAACGCACGGTCGCGGCATACCGCGAACTGCTGCGACGCGGGACGAACGCGCTGAGTGCCGTTCGGGCCGGCCTGTACGACGAGAATCCGGCCGTCCGTGAGGGCTGCTGCCGTCTTCTCGATCATTTGGTCGACATGGAGTCCATGGACGCACTCGTCACCATGGTCGACGACCCCGACTCGCGGGTCAGGATCGCCGCGTTCCACGCCCTGGCTTGTGACCGGTGCAAGGGCGACACCTGCGCTCCGGGCGCGGACCGGGTCCTCGAACCCGCACTGCGCCACCTGGCCTCGGACCCCGACCCGCACGTCAGGGCGAGGGCTGCCGAGCTCGTCGGCAAGTTCGCCCACTTCGACGCACGCGCTGTCGCCGGACTTCATGAGTCCCGCACCGGCGACCCTGACCCCGCGGTGCGGAAGAAGGCGGGCTGGTTCGTACCCGGCGGAACCATCTACGAACGAACCCTCCCACCGGGCGTACAGAAGACGCGCCCCGGCCGGACACGGGACATGAGGTCGAGGTGAGCAGCCGGGCCCGGTGCGCACACCGGGCCCGGGACGATCCGGTCATCACGTCACGGTTCGTTCCCCGACGCCGCGGAATCCCCCAACTCCCGTCCACAGAAGCGATCGTGACCAACCACATACTGCGCGCGTAGCCGCTCGGTAGCGCGCTGTCAGCCCTTGCCCCTAGGCTTGTCCGCATGTCCCCCGATTCCATGAGCCCTGGTTCCGCACGGTCCGCCGACGACGTGAACGAGCGGATCCGTGCGCTGTGGCTGCGGGCCGGCGGCACGCTGTCGGCTCAGGAACGTGCGGAGTACGAGCTGTTGGTCGTGGAGTGGGCGGAAGCGATGCGCGGCAAGATCATCGAGGCGGCCTGAGCACACGCCGACCGCTCCGGCCCGACAGCTGTTCGAAGGTGATCCCGATCAGTTCATCCCCAGGGCTCGCCATGCCGTAGCCCGACATGCCGTCGTGGGAGACGCCCGGAACGCGGTCCGGGCGTCGCTCCGGGCGTCACCGTCCTCCGGAAACCCTCAGCACGGCACCTGTGGTGTACGAGGACTCCGGTGACATCAGCCAGGAGATCGCCGCGGCGATCTCCTCCGCGCGGCCGGGGCGGCCCAGCGGAACGGTGGGGGCCAGACGGCTGGGACGCCCGGGATCGCCCATCGCCGCATGGATCTCGGTCTCGACGATCCCCGGCGACACAGCGTTGACGCGGATGCCGTCCGGACCCAGTTCCTTGGCGAGACCCACGGTCAGAGCGTCGACCGCGGCCTTGGACGCGGCGTAGTGCACGTACTCGCCGGGGCTGCCCAGCGTCGCCGCGGCCGAGGACACATTGACGATGACTCCGCTCTTGCGCCGGGTCATCATCCGGGCCGCGCGACGTGAACACAGCAGTACGCCGAGGACGTTGACCTCCACGACTCGGCGGAGATCGGCGGTGTCGGCGTCCGCCAGCCGACCGTGCGGGCTCGTCACGCCCGCGTTGTTCACAAGGCCCGTCACCGCTCCGAGCTCCCGGGCTGCCGTGTCGAAGAGACGGTCCACGTCGGACTCGTCGGAGGTGTCGGCCTGCACTGTGACACACCGTCCGCCGGCGCCCCGCACGGCGGTCGCGGTCCGCTCGGCCGCGGCGTCGTCCCGCACGTACGAGAGCGCCAGGTCGTGTCCGTCCGACGCGAGTCGCACACAAGTCGCGGCACCGATCCCCCGGCTTCCGCCCGTGACCACGGTGACGGGACGCGTCATGGATGTCTCCTCCTGCCGAACGCACGTGGACGGATCATCCCACGGTCGCAAACCGCGGGTCAGCCCCGGTCGGGGAGCGAGGACCAACCCGTCGGCAACAGCACCCCACGACCGCGGAGTTCGACCCCGGACGGCGCCCCTCACAAAGCGCCAGGCGCGGACGGCGCAGTCGCGACACGCCGTCAGAGCCGCGTTTGCACCCGACCGGCGGCACGGGATCACTCCGAGGGCATATCCGATATGACAGCTAAAAGTTGCTATCAGTACTTTCGTTAGAGATCGGCTGCCCGGCCGGCGTCTCTACGAGAGAGGGAACTGACATGCCGACGCGTACCATCGCCGTGACCACCGCCGCAGTGGGCGCTGCGGTCCTTGTCACCGCCGGGATCACCTACGCCTCCACCACCGAATCCACCAAGGCCGCCCCGTCCGCAAAGCTGGCCGCCCCTGCGCCCCACAAGGCGCCCTCCCTCCGGACAGCCGTGGCTCCGCTGGAGGCCGTCCCCGCCGCAGCACCGCAAGATGGCGGCACCGCGAGCGGCGGGAACAACGGAGGGAACGGCGGGAACAACGGAGGGAACGGAGGGAACGGCGGGAACAACAACGGGAACAACTACGACCACGGCGGCAACGGCGGCAACAACAACAACGACGACGACCACGGCGACCGTGGGGGCGGTGGGGACCGTGGACACCACCAGAAGAGGATCGGAAGGATCTACTTCAACGAGCGGTCGTTCTCCGCCGCCATCGACGGCTGTGTCCCCGCGGCCAGCGGACTGGGCTCCACCAGCTTCAGCGTCGACAACGACAGCGACAAGATCGTCGAGGTCTACCGCGGCTTCAGCTGCGACAACGGCTCGCCGGTCGCCACCGTGGGCCCCTACGGCAGCACCTACGGCGTCGTGACCGGCAACAACGACTACTCCGGCGACGGAGGCTACGGAAGCCCCTTCGGAAGCGGCTTCGCAGGCGCCCTCTTCAACAGCGCCGTCGCGGGGAGCTTCCGCGTCGTCGACCGCCACGACTACGAGTGGTGATCACGCCCCCGGGAGCGCAGGGATCACCGGCCCGCCGGAATCGGGCCTGGCGATCACGGCGCCCCGGGCCGGCCGGACCGCCTGCCCCGCTGTCCGGGGTCAGGCGGTCCGCCATGTCCTGAACCCTGAGCACACCTCTTGGCTGCGCGTCCCCCGTCCCCAACACTGAACCGATGACCCAGCGCGTGGAACTCGCGACCGTGATGGATCGGCTGGCCCTCGACGGACTCGTCACCGAGTACGCGGTGGCCGTGGACGACGGCGACTGGACGGCGTACCGAGGGCTGTTCACGGCGGACGGGCGGGCCGACTACCGGTCGGCCGGCGGCATCGAGGGGGAAGCGGGGCGGGTCGCCGACTGGCTGGAGGGGACGTTGCGTCTGTTCCCGATGCGCCAGCACCTGATCGTGAACCGGCGGGTCCGGTTCGGCGCCCTGGCGCACGACGTCGGCGACACGGCCGGGATCCGGGCCGACTACGTCAATCCCATGCGGTTCGCGACGAAGGACGGCGAGCAGACCGAGCCGGACTTCGTCTGCGGCGGCCGGTACGCCTTCGCGTTCCTGCGCACGGACGAGGGCTGGCGGCTGCGCGAAGTGGTCGTCGAGGAGAAGTGGCGTCGCATGCCGCTTCCACGCGGCCAGGAGTCCGGCACCTGACCGAGCCCGTCCCGCGCACCTCCATGCCCTCTGTCGTAGATCTTCCGCGGCGCGCACACTGGAGACATGCACCGGGGAGGGATGCGCCGCATGAGGATGCCCAGCGACTGGCTCTCCTCCCGCTTCGGGCGCGGTGCCGCCGCCGCGCTCGCGGGCGCCCTGCCCATGTTCGCCTTCCCGGCACCGTCCTGGTGGTGGTTCGCCCACGTCTGCCTGGTCCCCTGGATCCTGCTGATCCGGACGGCCCCGACCGGACGGCGCGCCCTGTACGACGGCTGGCTCGGCGGCTTCGGCTTCATGGTGGCCGTGCACCACTGGCTGTTCCCGAGCCTGAACGTGTTCACGTTCGTCATAGCCGCGCTGCTCGGCCTGCTCTGGGCGCCCTGGGGCTGGCTGGTACGGCGTTTCCTGGCCGGGGTGCCGACGGCCGGGCGGGTCGGCGCCGCCCTCGTCGTACTGCCCTCCGGCTGGCTCCTGGTGGAGCTCGTCCGCTCCTGGCAGGGGCTCGGCGGCCCCTGGGGCCTGCTCGGTTCGAGCCAGTGGCAGGTGCAGCCCGCGCTGCGGCTGGCCTCGATCGGCGGGGTGTGGCTGCTGAGCTTCCTGGTGGTGCTTGTCAATGTGGCCGTCGCCGTGCTGGTGTCGGTGCGTGCGTCACGGGTCCCCGCGGTGGCCGGTCTGGTGGCCACGGCCGTCGCGACCACGGCCGCCTGGGCCTGGTCGCCGCACCCGGGCCCCGACGGGCGGATGCGGATCGCGGTCGTGCAGCCGGGGATCGTCAGTGGCGCGGACAGCGGGATGAAACGCTTCGACCGGGAGGAGCAGCTGACCCGCGCGCTTGCCGGACAGCAGCTGGACCTGGTCGTGTGGGGCGAGAGCAGCGTCGGGTTCGACCTCGCGCAGCGGCCCGATCTGGCGAACCGGATCGCGGCGCTCTCCCGGCTGGTGAACGCCGAGATCCTGGTCAATGTGGACGCACGGCGCTCCGATCAGCCGGGCATATACAAGAGTTCGGTGCCGGTCGGCCCGGACGGCCCGACCGGGCAGCGCTACGACAAGATGCGGCTCGTCCCGTTCGGCGAGTACATACCGGCACGTTCCGTACTGGGCTGGGCCACCTCCGTGGGCAGGGCGGCCGGCGAGGACCGCAGGCGCGGCACCGAGCAGGTGGTGATGGACGTCGGGCACGGGCTGCGCATCGGCCCGATGGTCTGCTTCGAGTCCGCGTTCCCCGACATGAGCCGCCATCTCGCCGAGGACGGCGCGCAGGTGCTGCTCGCCCAGTCCTCCACCTCGACGTTCCAGCACAGCTGGGCGCCGGAGCAGCACGCCTCGCTGGCCGCGCTGCGGGCCGCCGAGACCGGCCGGCCGATGGTGCACGCCACACTCACCGGTGTCTCCGCCGTCTACGGTCCGAGCGGCGCACGCGTCGGCTCCTGGCTCGGGACCGACCGCAGCGCTTCCGAGGTCTACGACGTTCCGCTCGCCCGGGGCGTCACCCCGTACGTCAGGTTCGGCGACTGGCCCGTCCACGGGGCTCTGCTGATCCTCGCCGGGATGTGCGCGGCCGAGGGCCTGCGTGCGCTCAGAGTGCGACGGGGCGCTCCTGCACCGCAGCCACCACCCGCTCGCACAGTTCGTGAGTCGCCAGTGCGTCACGGGCACTGAGCACCTTGCCCGCACGGACGGCGTCGAGGAAGGCCAGCGTGGCCTGCTCGATACCGCGCTGCCGGGCCACCGGCACCCAGTCCCCGCGCCGGCGCACGGTCGGCTGACCCTTGTGGTCCACGACCTCGGCGAGGTTGAGCACCTGCCGCTTGGAGTCCTGGCCCGATACCTCCAGTACCTCCTCGGCCGAACCGCTCAGCCGGTTCATCACACCGAGCGCGGTGAAGCCGTCGCCCGCCAGCTGCAGCACCACATGGTGCAGCAGTCCGCGCTCGACCCGGGCGCGCACCGTCACATCGTCGACCGGGCCCGGGACCAGGAACCGAAGGGTGTCGACGACGTGGATGAAGTCGTCGAGGATCATGGTCCGCGGTTCCTCGGGGAGTCCGACCCGGTTCTTCTGCATCAGGATCAGCTCTCGCGGATGTTCGGCGCACTGCACATATCCGGGAGCGTGGCGCCGGTTGAAGCCGACCGCGAGGCCGACGTCGCGCTCCTCCGCGAGCCGCACCAGCCGCTCGGAGTCGGCGAGTTCATAGGCGAGCGGCTTGTCCACGTACGTCGGCACGCCGGCCTCCAGCAGCCGCGTGACGATCTCGGCGTGGGCACCGGTGGGCGCGTGCACGAACGCGGCGTCGAGACCCTGGGCGAGCAGTCCTTCGAGGTCGGAATGCCGCTGGGCGGCCGGAAGGTGCAGTCCGTCGGCGACGCGCCGGAGCGTCGCCGGAGTGCGGGTCTGCAGATGCAGTTCGAGCCCCGGCTGCATCCCGAGCACCGGCAGATACGCCTTCTGCGCGATGTCACCGAGTCCGATGCAGCCGACCTTCACGGGGTGTCTCCTACGGGGTTGCGGACCGGTGCCTTGCCGGAAGCATACGGCTGCTGCGGCGGACGCCAGTCGGCGATGTCCTCGAAGCCCCGCAGGAGGAGCCCGGGGGCGACCCGGGACAGCGCGGCGATCGCGGCGTTGCGGACGGCGATGCCCGAACGGCTGCGGGTCAGACCCACGCCGGCGGCCCTGACCGCCTTGCGGGCGACCGCCGTCGTACGGGGCAGCCGGGCGGCGGTGTAGGCGGCGAGGTCCTCGCCGTGGTGGGCGAGCACGATGGCGTCCTCGACGGCCTGGTTCCCGCCCTGGCCGAGCTGGGGCGGCATGGCGTGGGCCGCGTCCCCGAGCAGCGCGACCCGGCCCGAGTGGAACGCGGGCAGCGGCTCGGCGAGGTGGTGCACGTCGTGCCGCAGGATCTGCTCGGGGCGGACCGCGGCGAGGAGGGCGGGGATCGGTTCGTGCCAGTCCCCGAACCGGCGCACGAGTTCGGCCCGCTCGTCGTCCGGCGCGTGCAGGCCGGAGGGAGAGACGGCCGCGGCGTAGGCGTACACCCTGCCGTCCTTGAGCGGCTGTGTGCCCCAGAAACGGCCCGGGCCCCATGTCTCGTGGGGTGCGAACTCCACGCCGGGGGGCGCCGAGACGAGCCGCCAGGTGGTGAATCCGGTGTAGAGGGGCCCGGGGTGCTCCGGGAACAGCGCACGGCGCACGGCCGAGTGGATGCCGTCGGCGGCCACCACCAGGTCCGCCTCCAACTCGCCGTCGGAGACGGCGACGCGGGCCGGGCGTGTGGCGTCTCCCGGGTCGACGAGACTCGCGGCGGACGCCGTACGGATCGTCCCCGGCGGGAGCTGTGCCGCCAGGGTGTTCACGAGGGTGGCCCGGTGCAGCAGCACGATCGGTCCACCGAGACGCTCGGCCGCATCGGCGGCGGTGAGGCGCGAGACCCAGCGCCCGG
>Ga0102590_1000273_pt1 | contig 131547 bp, 91 predicted proteins | sample AraplaMF_Col_mMF_FD_76859 | JGI IMG/M metagenome (GOLD analysis project Ga0102590, IMG submission 76859) | Arabidopsis root microbial communities from the University of North Carolina, USA - plate scrape MF_Col_mMF | ecosystem: Host-associated > Plants > Roots > Endosphere | place: USA... | reverse complement strand
CTGGGCGGTGATAGTGGATTCCGTAGGGCCATATCCGTTAATCAGTATTGCGTTTTCAGGGAAATGTTCTTTAAACAGGTCAAAATCACTCTTATACACAGCCTCTCCTCCCAAAACAACCAGCCTGATATGCGTTAAAATGTCATTTTCTCCAAGCGTTTCCAGGAAATATCTATATACAGTAGGCACGGTATGAATAATGCTTATTTTATGTATATCGAGCCATGCCCTTAAATGCTCGGTTCCTTCTTTCTCAATACTGTACGGATACAGGCTTGCACCATTTAATAAGGCCCCGTAAATATCCATTACGGATGAATCAAAGCTGTAGGTTGGCAGCAAGCTAAGCCGGTCGTTTGATCCAATATGAAGATTATTCGTGTAGATCCTTATAAAGTGAAGAACATTTCTATGCCCCTGAACAACGCCCTTAGGCTTGCCGGTAGACCCGGATGTGAATAGTACATACGCGGGGCTATCAGGGGTAATATCAATCTTTGGATTTTCATCCTGTGGAACGATATCTGAAGAAAAATTTATAATGGAAAGCTCCATATCTGCTGCCGGCAGGGAAGCCGCCAGCTCAAGGGTTGAGTCCATGGCTATAATTACATCACACTTCGCATGTTCCAGTATGTACCGTAACCGGTCTTTAGGATGTTTAGGATCCAGGGGAACATAAATGTTCCCTGATTTTAAAACGGCAAGCATTCCTGTAATTCCGGCTATCCCATGATCTAATAATAAGCCTATATGCCTTCCCCGGAGATCTTTTCCGGAAAGCAGCTGATCTGCTAAACCATTCGCATTGGCATTTAGCTCCCGGTAACTGATCTCCCTGTTATCCTGTACTACTGCTATGTTAAACGGCGAGCGCGCTACCTGCTCCTCAAACCGGGAAACAATTGTCTGGTTAATCGCATCCTTCTCAAATGGCAGAAAATGATTTTTAGGAACCGGCCTGGCCGCCGGCTCCTCAGGCTTATTAAATACATTAATATCTTTGATGCTAATATCCGGAGTTGTAACCACCTGCTTTATTATAGCAGTATAGGCCTGCAACCAATAGATAAGTGTTTCCCTTTTAAACAGATCCCGCCGGTAAACGCATTGTAATGAAATACCATTCTCGAAGCTTTTAAAATAACATTCTATATCAAACTTCGATGCACTGGCCGACTCACTGTAACTGGGCTCAAAATCTCCAATAAATTCCTTTTCCTGTGAATTAAAATCAATCATGTTCAGGAAAACAGGACTAATAGGAAAATGATTCTTATCTCTTGCTACATTTAACTCGTCCAGTAAAAGCTCAAAGGGATACGTCTGGTGTTTTAAACCGTCAATTATCGTTTTCCCCACCTGTTCTGCTAAAGCACCAAAAGACTGCTCCCGGTTCAAAGAATCCCTTATCATAAGGGTATTCAGGAAAAAGCCTATGAGATCCTTTACATCTTCGTGATCCCTGTTTGCAGCCGGCATTCCTATGATAATATCCTTTTCTCCGGTTAAACGATACAATAAGATCTTAAAGCAGGACACCAGGAAGGTAAAAACACTGACTTTCCTTTGTAAGGAAAAGTCCTGGATCAATGTTTTTATATGCCCGTCAATATAAAGCACACAACTACCCGCGGTGTTTTCCCGGTTATCTTCGGATGAGTAATCTGAAGGCAGCCGCAGTACCGGCAAGCTTCCTGAAAGCTTTTCCAGCCAGTAATTACGGCTTATATCCAGCTTCCCTTCCGCCAGCGCCGTATTTTGCCAGACTGCGTAATCCTTGTATTGTATTTTTAAAGGCGTTAACGCCGTGTATTCATTGTCGTGAATTAATTTTATCTCCCTTTCAAAGATATCTGTAGACCACCCATCGCTGATGATATGGTGCATACAAAATAAAACCTGGATCCCCTTTTCCTGTTTACAGACTGCTATTTTAAATAAGGGCCAGCACGACAGGTCAAACACCTGCCCTTTTAATAATTCACCGGCTGAATGAACATCCTCTGCAACCGGTACATCCAAAACAGCCTCCTCCACGGGTAAAATAACCTGCCGTGGCTCTCCTTCTTCCTCCGTGAACACCGTTCTCAATACCTCATGCCTTTCAATTAATCGCTTTAAAGAAGAGGCAAAGTCCGCCGCACTGATATTGAAGTGATGCTCCCCATAAATATTATAGGAGGTTGCAGCAGGATTTAATTTCTGAATTAGCCATAAACGCCTTTGAGCGGGGGAAAGCGGGTAGCTGGGTTGTTCCTCCGCTAAAGGAATAGGCACATAATCGTTCTGCCGGCCGCCGGAAAGTAAGCTTACATGTGATTCTAACGTTGTGAATGTAAATAAGTCTGCCAGCTCTACTTTAATATTAAACTCTTTATGGTAACTACTGGCAAGCCTCATCATTTTCAAACTATGTCCACCCAGATTAAAAAAATCATCCTTCATCCCTATTCTTTCTTTCCCAAGCACCTCCTGCCAGATCGCTGCCAGCTTTTGTTCCATCAGGTTTTCCGGCTCAACATAGGCTGCACCGCCTTCTGCCAGCTCTATATTCTCCGGATCAGGCAGGGCTTTTTTATCTATCTTGCCATTGGGTGTTAAAGGAAAAGCTGTCAGATGAATATACATACCCGGCAGCATGTATCCGGGCAGCTTTGATAACAATACCTTCTCTATTACCGCTTTATTGATTTCCTCCTCTGACATATAATAGAGCACAATGTATTGCGCGGCGGTGTTGGCAATGGCCTTACTATTTTTTATGCCCGGTATTGTGTTAACAATATTTTCAATGGCGCCCAATTCTATCCGGCGCCCCCGGATCTTAACCTGGTTATCATCCCTCCCTATAAATTCCAACGTTCCACCTGCTGTTAATCTGCCAGTATCACCGGTTCTATAGATCCGTTCCTCTCGGGTAATTCCCGCTACCGGTCCGGGTAAAAAAGCTGCTTTGCTCTTTTCCTCATTATTTAAATACCCTTTACCAACACAGGGGCCTGCCAGTAAAATTTCCCCTTTTACACCAATAGGCACCCTTTCCAGGCTGTCATTCACAATGTGCACCTCAACATTCTGAATGGGATTATACATTACCGGCACGGAGAAGTTCTCAGGAACACTCCGCATGAAATAATGTGAAATATCGTCTGAAACCTCCGTAGCCCCATATGTATTTATAATTGGGATATCAGGATAAAGCGCCAGCCACCTTCTAACCATCGGTTTGGTTAAGGTTTCAGCATTTAAAATCAAAGATTGAAGTTTAAACCGGGGCGCTTCAGGCCTGTCTTCAATATCATGCAGAATCTCCAGCAAATAGGAAGGCACTAATTCTAAAACATTGACATTTTCTTCAGCGGTTTTGGCTATAAACCGGCCAATATCCAGAATGTCCTCATCATTATAAATGATGCATTGCCCTCCCGCTGCCAGTGGCGCAAAAAACTGCCACACAGATATATCAAACGTATGCGGCGCATTTTGCGCAACAATCGTATTCTTTTTTATGCCGATCTCCGTGATCTTTGCTCCAATATGATTTAACATTCCAAAATGCTCGATCATTACACCTTTGGGTTCCCCTGTTGACCCGCTGGTATAGATCACATATGACAGGTCCTGTGGATCGATCTCTACTTTCAAAGGCAGATCCGGGCAGGCGTTAATCCGCTCACTTTCACGGTTTAAATAAACCACTGAAACAGCTGCATCCAGCCCGGATAACTGCGACATTGCCTCATCGCCGTCTATTATGATCACTTTTAGCCCGGAATTCTGAATGATCTGCATCAGGTTTGCACTGGTAAGATCCGTTCCTATTGGAACATAAGCCGCTCCTGTTTTCCAGATAGACAATATGGCCTCTGCCATTTTAATGGATCTGGGCATCATTACTCCGGCTAATTCACCTTTCCCCAACGCATGTTCCTCAAAGAGGTAATTGGATAAGCGGTTTGTATTTGCTGATAAGTCGGCATAAGTACGCACTTCACCGCCATCCCTGATGGCCGCCTGCTCTCCATTTTCCCGGCATTGTTCTTCTATAAGATCTACAAGATTCTTCTCCAGGGGAAAGTATGCCCTTCTTTTATTTATCCGGTCCACGATCTCCTGCTCTTTGGCTCCCCGCCAGTTCAGTTCCTTTACCGGCTCATAGATCCGGCTTACGATCTGACCCAATAGTGCATTAAAATTATCCCCAAACAGCTCCAGCATCTTTTTATCATACAATTCACCTTTGCAGGTGATCTGTAAATATGGTTTTGTGGAATTTAAACTAAAATAAAAGGTAACCGGTGCAAGCTCTTTTCCTTCTTCCGGCATATTGCGGCCAACACACAAGGCATACTTAGGCTGGAGCCCTGCCCTGTCCTTTGCATCAAAAAGGGAAGTGATCGTTTTACTATCAACAGCGTATGCTATTGCTTTTAATAAAGGCTCTTTCCGGGATGAAAAAATAGATTTAAAATTTTCATCTACGTCTATCTCTCCCGGAATGAGGAAAAATTTTTCAGTGTCTTTTGCCTGTTCAAACTGGGCTGATGGAGAAAGGAACATTACTTTCCGTTCCCCATAAAAGTGAAAGAGAATCTTTAGCGCAGTAGCATAAAAATTATATATCAATACATCTGACTCATTGCAAAGGTGCCTTACTTTTTCAGTATCCGGTTCTTTCAAATAGATTATTTCCGAAGTTTCAGCTGTATTGTTTTTTACTTCTTCAATACTTAAAAACAATTTATTCTCCTGAGGATCCGCTTTTTTAATTTGCGCATTCCAGAAATCTTCCTCCCTGGCCCTTTTTAACAATTCATCTCTATTCATGATGTAGTTATTTTTTAATATTCAATGGTTTTTTCTCCATACAAACGCTCTGCTTCAATTCCCATGTTATTGCATTTATCCACCAGCTTGTTTGATTCTATGATCGGCCTGGACTGATCCGTATATTTAATTGAGCTTATAAACTCTAACCAGGGCTCCATCCCCATAGCATAAACGAAAACATTCCGGGGGTGAAAAATATCCACCAGGTCGCTTCCCTGATCATAATTAGAACCCGCCAGCCTCCTGGAATGATCTTTATCTCTTTCCATCTGTTCAGAGAGTAAAGGCCCATACAACCAGGTTAACGGAGCCCCGTCACATTCCATTCCCAGGAATAAAACATCAATATCTCCCATTATAGCATGCACTCTTTTGTAGAGATCTGACTGAACATTACAGGAATCCGCAGCAAATAATACCCTAAAGTGATTGTGAAGCTTTACGTGATAGCATAACTTACTTCTCACATCCAGGTCTGAATGTTCTCCCAGAAAGGGTATACCGGTAATGATACATTTATCCATGGCAATGGATTCCAGGTCATCCAATTCAATCACATTGTCAAATCCAATGTGATTAAACATGAGCTTCAGGCTGGGATCCTGAAGGTTTCCCTTTCCACTGCTTGGAACAACAATATGCTTTATGCAATGCCGTAATTGCAGAAGCGTTTCCAGGAGCACATGATCCTGATGGTTATGGGTGATCAATACATAATCAATTTTCTCCGGCAGATCATTAATGGTATACCTGTTCACCTCCGTTTCATAACCATCATAGCTTATTACCGGATCTACAAGAATTGAGACCTCATTGGTTTCCACCAGCACGCAGGCATGGCCAAAATACCGGGTTCTTATCCCGGTTCCTGTATAAGGCTGGTATTTCTTTGGCGGCTCCGTGGTAAAAAAACTTTGAAAGAGCGCTTCCTGCTCCGGGCGTATCTGCAAGGCAGCTTTAATTTCATCGTAATCACCCGGAGTACGCTTCATTTGAAACAGCTTGTCAATAACGGAGTCCTTAAACTTAACATCCAGGTGCAGCAACTCATCGGCATCCAGCCTGGGAGTGCTTAGTACAAAAGAACGGTCATCATCCGCTTCTATCAGCTGCAACAAAATAGACTGAGTGGATTCATCATAGTATTCACTTTTGTATAGCAATGCTTCAAAAAACCGGAAATTCGGCTGATCGTTCAAATCATAATATAACTCAACGTACCCCTTTAAAATTTCCGGAATCTTATCATACAAAGGATTCAATGAATACCCAACCGCTTCTTTTTGTAAGATCCCGTTGAGCTCATGAACGGCTTCATTGAATTGCAGCATATTGGCTCTTTTGACAACCGTTGTTTCCAGGAGCTGCTCAATTTCATCCACTCTTTGCCCTTGGTAGTCAATGAACGGGCCGCCTCTCATTTCTGGCCTGTTCACGGCAGCCTCATGGATTTTTGGATTTTTGACATAGGACCGCATAATTTTTATATGCCGGTCCTTAATATTCATAGCTGCAGTAGCCGGAGAAACCAGGTGAGACCAGGCATACCACCTGTCTATTAAAGCTTCGATGGCTACATTCAGTTTCAGATAATATTTTCCGTTACTCATCTTCTAATGATTTGTTAATTGCTTTAGCTCAACAGATACCTCTTCTATGCAGTCTTTTACTGCAGAAATGATCTCGTCCAGTTCTCCTTCATTAATGGTCAATGGGGGCGTTATCATGATATGGTCGCCAAGGATCCCATCTACAGAGCCTCTTCCCGGATATAATATGACCCCTTTCTCTATTGATCTTTCTCCTATTTTCTTGGAAAGCAGCAGCTCTTTGGGGAATGGCGCCCTGGTAACTTTATCCTGCACCAACTCAATTCCGCACTGCAATCCTACGCCACGCACATCTCCAACAATATCATATTCATATAATCCGTGAAGCTTTTCCAGGAAAAGGTCTCCCATTTCTTTGGATCGCTGAACCAGTTGCTCCCGCTCTATAATATCCAGTACACAATTTCCCACAGCCGCTCCCAGCGGATTGCACGCAAATGTGTGCCCTCCCAGGAAAGGCGCTTTTGCATCAATTAATGGCGCTACTACTTTGTCGGAGGCAATAACAGCTGAAAGCGGAAAATAACCGCCACTGATCCCTTTTCCGGCCGCTATAATATCCGGCTTAACTCCAAAATTGCTTATCCCAAAATTCTTCCCGGTTCTTCCGAATCCCGATAAGATCTCATCTGAAATCAATAAGAGCCCATATTGATCGCATATGCGGCGGATGCCCTTAAAATATCCCGGAGGTGGAGGAACAGCACCCAGGGCGGCTGCAACTACCGGCTCAGCTACAAATGCAGCCACTGTTTCCGGGCCCGTTTCTATAATGGTGTTTTCAAATTCTTCCAGCAGTGACTGTACATATTCCTCTTCATTCATTCCATCAGGCTTCCTGTAACTATAAGCCGGAGAAACATGCGGGAAATTATTTAACCACTTACTATACATCTCCCGGCGGGCTTTCATTCCTCCTATATCCAGCATAAACACAGAATTGCCATGGTAAGTACTCCACCTGGAAATTATTTTATAACGCTCCGGTTCTCCTTTTAACTGATGATATTGCAATGCCAGCTTCACTGCGTTCTCAACGGCCTCCGTACCACTCATTACAGTCCATGCCCTGTTGAATCCTTCGGGGGCAAAACCTGCCAGCCTTTCCAGGTAATGTTCTACCACCTCTGAGCTGAATCCATGCGTTGGCAGCACTGCCGCCTTCGACATTTGCTCTTTGGCAACTTCTGCAATCTCCTGCCTGCCATATCCAAGATTCACAACGGAAGAAGATCCTGCAGCGCCGTCCAGGTATTTTTTTCCCTGCTCGTCAAAAAGGTAAACGCCTTTCCCGTATTTTATTTTTGGATAGTTTTTGCTCATATCCGGGCATACGATCATAGAATGAATTAATGACTTAATCATAATGAAGGTTTTTTTGATTAACAATAAATATTAGTGCTTAGCTACACCGGAGTGATGTAAAGGCTAAAAATTTTCCTGAGAAGAAGGTTCTTGAAAAAGTTTATTACCGAAATCAATTTCCTCTAAACTTATTTCTGCTAAATAGGTGTCTTCGAAATTCTGACGCAGGTCAACTGCAATACGGATCAAATTTTCCAGCCGTTCTCTGAAGATCTCCATCTGAAGGTCATCAAAAAGAGAATTGTTATAGCTGATCACCCACTCCAAATCATGCTCTTTTTCCACGACCTCTATAGTCAGGTCAAACTGGCAGGGAATATTCTCCTTATACCGGGTATAACTTTCTGGTGCCGGAGAACTGGCAGCCTGCCCGCCCTGCTTGTGATAATCCAGTAAAACGTTGAATACGCCTGAATAGGATGGGTCGTATTTATAGCCGATCTGATCTATCAACAACTCCATAGGATACCAGGAGTATTCACTGATAGCAAAAACAGTGTTCTTTATCTGATCATAAATTTCCTTTAATGAATTTTTATCATCAAAACCGGTTATTACCGGCAAATTGTTTACATAAAATCCAATCTGGTCTTTCAGATCACTATGAACCCTGGTTGAAAATGAAGATCCGATCATGATGCCGGGCGCTTCTGTGTATTTATAGAAAAGTGTTTTAACAATGAACATGATCGTTATATACATACTTCCCTTGAGATCATCAGTGAGCTTTAAAAGATTATTCTTCATCTCAGCTCCTGAATTGAAATAGATGGCATTGCCCAGGTAAGTAAAGACTTTAGGCCTGCTTTTTTCAAAGGGAAGCTGCACTCTGGGAACTCCGTTCCTAAACTTTTCCCGCCAGTATTGTACCGGCTCTCCTGCCCTTCTGCTTTGCAATTCACTTTCCTGCCAAACAGCATAGTCCTTATAATGAATGGGCAGCGGCTCAATCATATAACTATTGCCCTCGTTCCTGTACGAATAATAATAGCTCATCACCTCCCTGTATAAGATCTCCATGGAGGACCCATCTCCAATGATATGATGCATGTTAAAGAAGAGCACCGCCCTTCCGTTATCCTTCTTTATAAACATCACCCTGAATAGAGGCCCGTTTTCAAGATCGAAAGAAGCCTTCTTATCATTTTCGATATACTTCTCCAGTGTATGCTCTTCCCCATTCCTTATGTATATACAGGAGACCGGCAGCTCAAAATTCCCCGCAGGGATCACCCATTGTCTTACTTCTCCCTTTTGATCTGTTCTGAATACCGTTCTTAAGATCTCATGCCGGTTGGTAACAGTTTCTACTGCCTTTTTAAACAGACCGTAATGTATATACTCCTTCATTTCAAACCGGAAGTATACATTTAATGCCACTGAAGCATCTTTGATCTGGCTGATCACCCATAACCTTCTCTGTTCATAGGAAAGCGGATAATGCTCCATACTGGCAGCGGGGTAAATCACTATATGTTCTTCCTGCTGAGCGCCCCTCATAATCACCACAAGGTCTTTTATTGTTGGATTGGCAAACACCTCTTTTATGGTTAGCTTAATACCAAATTCCTTATGGATCTGGGCAATTAAGCTTATAACCTTTAAACTATGCCCGCCCAAAGCAAAAAAGTCATCATTCCGGCCAACTTTTTCCCTGCCTAACAATCTTTCCCATATAAAGGCTAAACGTTGTTCCACTGCATCCAGCGGCGCTATATACGCTGTACCTGTTTCCTGGTTATTTCCGGCAGGCTCAGGTAATAACTTCTTATCCACCTTACCATTTGCCATCAATGGAAGCTCCGGAAGCTGAATGTAAAAGGAAGGGATCATATAATCCTGGAGTAATGCCCTGAGCTGTTTTCTCAGATCCGCGCCTTTCAGCTCCGCTTTGGCAGTAAAATAGGCAACTATTACTTTTTCCTCCCCCCGTAGCTTTGGCAATACCACTGCATTTTTAATCCCTTCTATCGATAAAAGGGCATTTTCTATTTCGCCCAGGCTAATTCTATAGCCGCGTATCTTAATCTGATCATCTTTTCTTCCAAATATTTCAAGATTGCCATTGGGCAGCCATCTCCCCAGATCGCCGGTCTTATATAACCGTTCTCCTTCCTCAAAAGGATGATCTACAAATTTCTCCCGGGTCAGCTCCGGCTGATTGATATACCCCCTGGATACGCATGCTCCGGCCGTACAGATCTCCCCGGTCACTCCCCTTGTACATAAGTTCATGTCCTCATCCAGGATATAGATCCGGGTGTTTTGTATCGGGGCGCCGATCAGGATCTTTTCATCCTTCAGCCTTTCAGAAATAGTATAAGAAGTTGTTACATCTGAACATTCGCTTTGTCCGTAGGTATTGATAATCCTGATATCCGGGTTGATGTCAAAGAATTTATTCACATAAGAGGGGGTCAGCTCTTCTCCTGTTAGGATCAGCTGCTCAATATGGCTCAATTTGCTTTCATGTCCAAGGTTAAAGACCATATTCAGCTGAGAAGGGATCACTTCCAGCCTGGATATCCCATACTTTATCGTGGTATCCAGCAAGGCCGAAATATCCTGCAGCTCTTCCAGCGGCGTTAGCACAATGGTTCCTCCTGTTTTAAGCGGGGCCCAGAGCTGCCAGATGCCCCCCACAAAGTTCAGCTTGGAGGTATGGCATATCATAGACCTCTCATCCAGGGCAAGCAGCTCTATCTTGCTGTTTACATGATTTACCACCCCTCTGTTCTCCAACATGCATCCTTTGGGAACACCGGTTGACCCGGAAGTATAGATGATATAGATCAGATCCTGCAAACTATAAGCAAGCGGTAAATTATGCGTTTCAAAAAGGTGTTTAGTGTGCAGGAAGGCTGCTACCTCCTTCTCAGTAACCACTATTTTAGCATTAGCAGCAATGTATTTCCTTTGATGCTCCGGGGCATCCAGATCCATTGGAGAGCAACCTGCTCTTGCTTTTAACACCCCCACCAGCACAGCAACATAAAATGCTGAGCGCTCAAGCTGGATGCCAACAATATCTCCCGGAGCAACCTCATAATTTTTAATCAGGAACCTGGCAAACTGATTACTAAGGTCATTGAGCTGTCTATAGGTTAATTGCTGATCCTGGAAAATAACTGAAACATTCTCCGGAGTGCGGCTCACCTGTGCTTCAAAGCTGCTGATCAGCGATGTTTCCTGTGAAAGATCCACATAAGTATCATTCAACCATTCCAGCTGCTCCTTCTTCTCATGTTCGGTTAAATGATCCAGCGCAATTACGGACTGATCTGAATAGCCGGCAAATGCCGTTATCAAATTATTAAAGTGGCCGGCGATCTTTTTCACATCTTCTTCATCATAGAGCGCCCTGTTATAATTAAATGCTATTGAAATAAAGTTATCGGCAGGCGCCATGGAAATACCAAATTCAAAATTGATCTGTTCAAAAACGCTTATACTATCGTTCTGAATCTGATAGGTGGAAAGTATTTCATTGAGATCATTTTCCACGATATCCTTTACCGGATAATTTTCAAAGACCAGCACATGATTTATAAGGTGTTTTCCTAAGGCACTTTGCTCCTGGATATCCACTATATTCAAATAATGATGTGAACTCCCTGCAATAGCCTCGTCCTGTACCCGCAGCAGGATGTCCTTTGGTGTATCCTGCTTACTATACCGGATCCTTACAGGAATCGTATTAATAAACAGCCCTACCATTTCTTCCACTCCCGGCAGTTCGGGCGGCCGGCCGGAAACCACTGCCCCAAATACAACATCCTTATTATTGTTATACCTGGATAGCAGCACACCCCACGCCGCCTGCATGAAAGTATTTGGGGTAATATTCAATGACCGGGTAAGGTCATTGATCTTACGAAATAGCTCTCCTTCAATAAGCCATCTTTCCTTACCATATACATCCGGGCCTTTTCCCTGCTGTTTCTTTCTGAAAGGAATTTCAGCCCTGCTTTTATAATCAGTTAAATAATGATTCCAGTAAGCGAGTGAATCTTTTGGGTTAAAATTATTTATCCATTCCACGTATCTGCTGTAAGGCTCCGCATCCGGAAGGGGCAATGTTGTACCTTGTTCTTCCTCAATTAAGAAACTGCAAAAATCCTTAAATAGTATGCTCATACACCATCCGTCCATGATGATGTGGTGAAAACTCCATAAAAACCCATAAGTATCCCGGGTGAATTCCATAACCTTTAGCCTGACCGGGTAGGGTTCATCTAAACGTATCCCTTTCCGGACATCGTCCTTCAGCATACTTTCAATCAGGGACGGATCATCTTTTACCTTAATAAATGCAATGTCTCCCCTGGTTAAATTATGCACTTCCTGGATCAGCTCCCCTGAATCCAATGTATCAAAACGGGTTCTTAATACGGCATGTCTTTGAATAAGTTTTGAAAAAGCCTTTTCAATGATTCCTTTACTAAAGTTTGCCACTTTGGCCTTATAAAAGAACTGCTCAAAATAAGTTGCAGCCTCCGGGGCCGCTAACCAATGATAATACATGCCCTTTTGCAGGGGTGAAAGCTGGTAAAGATCAACCAGTGTTCCTGCTGCATTTCTTTGATGCAGGTCTTCAATAGAGATCTCTTTATAAGTAAGATCTGAAGGTGTCAGCATTGGCCGGCTGGTATTTTCCAGGGTATTTATCAGGGTTATCAATTGCTCCTTATAGCTGCCGGCTAACGCTTCAATAGTATTAACCTCAAAAAAGGCAGTGTTATATTTTATGGTTGCCTTAAACACGCCATCAACTGTAATTCCTGAAATGTTTAATAAGCTATTGTCCTCGTTACCGGAAGCCGAACTTGCGCCTATATCCTCTCCCGACAATTCAAATAAAGATCCATCCTGCTTACCGATAGTCTTTGCGCCAAAATCTCCCAGGTAATTAAACACAATCTTTGCATGATCTTCCGGAAGCCCTTGCTCAGAAAGATATTTAAGGATCCCAAAGCCGATGCCTTTATCAGGTATCCTTCTCAAACTTTCCTTGGTGTACATGAGATCCTTTTCTACAGACTCCCCGGAAGCCTCTAACAGGACCGGATAGATAGCAGTGAACCATCCAACAGTGCGGCTTACATCTACATCATTTTGAAGATCTTCCCTGCCATGTCCTTCTAATTGCACGAATACCTTGTTAATAGCAAGGGTTTGTTTCAGCGCACGGATAAGGGCCGTCAGCAACAGATCATTTATATCCGTATTGTATACATTATTTACCCGGGTAAGTAATTTCGTGGTCTGTTCCTTTTCCAAAGAAAAAGTTACCGGTTTGCCAGGTATATTCCCTTTAGTATCCTTTTCCTTAACGGGTAGTCTATGCGCAGCGCCTTGTTCGATCATAGCTTCCCAGTAGCCTCTTTCCTTTTCCCATTTGCCATCCGTTATCAATATTGCTTTTAAGGACGATGCCCATGCCTGGTAAGAGCTGGTTTTCCGGGGTAGTGCAAAAGGCTGGCCGGCCTGGATCTGTTTATATAAAACATCAAGATCTTCCAGGATAATCCTCCATGAAACACCATCCACCACTAAATGATGTATAATGATCGCTACCCGGTCGCCACTTTTTAATCTAAAGTGAATAACCTTAAACAAATTACCTGTACTAATATTGAAACCGGCCTGAACTTTCTGCCCGGTTTCACGCATTAATGCAATATCATCCTCTTCTCCGCTCAGGTCAAAAAATGAGTATACATCTTGTATTTCCCTTTTGTTAACCTGTTCCCAGGATCCTTCCTGCTGAACAAAAGACATCCTTAATGCATCGTGATGTTCTGCAAGCTTACCGGCACAGGATGCTATCCATTCCGGACGCAAAGCTCCCTTGCATTTCAAAAGTACCGACTGGTTAAAATAGTGCTTGTTTTTAAAGTGGCTTCCTTTTAAGAAATATTGCTGTATGGGAGTTAGCGCTACTTTTCCGGTAACCAAAGACTGGTCAATGTATATGGTCTTATTTTCCAGCAACCTGGCCAGGTGTTTTAAAACGGGGGTTTGGAGTATATGACTGGCCTTTACCTGGTAATTATATTCACGCAGCCTGGATATAACCTGAATTGATTTTATAGAATCTCCGCCCAGGTCATAAAAATTGTCCATTACACTAACAGTGCCCTGTTTAAGCACATCTTCCCATACGGCTATCAATAATTTCTCTTCCGCTGTTTGGGGCGCTACATACTCTTCCTTAATAACATCCTCTTTGCTGACGTTGGGCAATGCCTCCTTATCTACTTTCCCGTTTGATGTTACGGGGATCGCTTCCATCGCTACATAATAGCCAGGCAGCATATATGCCGGCAGGTCAGCCCTTAACTGCTCCTTTAACAATCCTTTATTCAGGCTTTTGTTCTTCTCTAAAACCAGGTAGGCAACGATCGCCTTGCTTTCCCCAACCACTTTTACATCTACCACTGCATGAGCAATAAGATCCTGGGATAACAGAGCGGCCTCTATTTCTCCTAATTCTATGCGGTGGCCACGGATCTTGATCTGGTGATCTTTTCTGCCAATATACTCTATAGTTCCATCTGGCAGCCATCTTCCCAGATCTCCGGTTTTGTACAGGCGTTCATTTTCTATAAACGGATGAGGAATAAACTTTTCTTCCGTTAATGCAGGAGCGTTGAAATAACCCCGTGATAATCCATCTCCACTCAGGAAGATCTCCCCTGCTACGCCAACAGGTATCAGCTTATTATTTGGATCCAGGATCAGGCAGGTGCTATTGGATATAGGTTTTCCTATTGGAACGGTCCTGTTATTTAAAGGCAGTCTGATCTCATAATACGTTGAAAAGGTAGTGTTCTCCGTAGGTCCATATACATTTACAACATGCACAGAGGCATACCTTTCCTTAAATTGCTTTACATGTTCCAATGATGCCCGCTCTCCCCCAAACAAAACATATTTTAATCCTTTCAGCGATTCCAGCTCAGCATCAACTAAAGAATTGAAAAAAGCGGTTGTCAGGAAAAAGCTGTCAATTCTTTTTCCCTCTATTATTTCGCCCAGGTTTCCAACATTCAGGATCTCATCTTTTGTAGCGATCACTAAAGCGCCCCCATTCAAAAGAGGCATAAAAACATCGAATGTGGAACCATCAAACGAAAAGTTAGATAAGCCCAATATCCTATCACCCTCAGCAATATCCATATAGTTTGCATTTTTAACCAGCCGGACTATATTTATATGCTCTATCATTACTCCCTTAGGCCTCCCTGTTGACCCTGAGGTATACATTACATAGGCTAAGTTGCGGGGACTTATTTTTACCGCCGGTAAGGTTTCCGGTAAACCGGCAGACCTTTCCATCTCCCTCAACAGTTCCTCAGTGATCGTTACTTTACAGTTACTGTCTTTTTCCATATACGCAATACGGCCTTCAGGATATCCCGGATCTATTGGTACATAGGCTGCCCCGGCCTTTAATATTCCCCAAATAGCAACTACCATTAGCTCACTCCGTTCCAGCCTTATCCCTACCAGTTCCTCCACCCCCACATTGTACTGCGCTATCAGGTAATGCGCCAGCTGGCTGGAACGCACATCCAGTTCTCTATAACTCAGCTCCCTGTTCTCAAATGCTACGGCTGTATTGTCCGGATTCCTTCTTACCGCTGCGGTAAACAGCTCCACTAAAGTCTTATCCTTTGGATAATCTGCTGCGGTAGCATTAAACCCGTTCAGCAGCTCATCCTTTTCCTCCTCCGGCAAATAATCCACGATGCCTACACGCCCGCCGGGGTTTTCCAGCAAAGCAGCTAATAAATGCTTATAATGAACTATCAATTTCTCTATCATCTCCTGCTCATACACATCCGTATTATAGTTTACAGCAAACATTAAATGATCTCCTGTTTCCAGAAAGGCAAGGCTCAGATCAAACTTGGAAACGGCATTACCATGATCCATGATCTGGTTCAATTTACCATTCTCCAGCGCTATAGCTTCCCGGTCCTGCCCGGCGTTCTGCAACACCAGCATTACATCAAAAAGCACACTACGGCTTGTATCATGCTTTACCGCCAGCTCTTCCACCAAACGGTCAAAAGGATATTGCTGATGCTGATAGGATGCCAGTGTTTGCTCTTTTATCCGTTCAAAGAACGCATCAAAGCTCTCAGCCGGATCCACCCGGTTACGCAACGCCAGGGTATTCACATAAAATCCGATCTGATCCTCCAGGTCGGCATGTTCCCGCCCTGCTACTGCCGTGCCGGTGATAATGTCCTCCTGCGAAGTATAGCGGTAACACAATACATTCCATACCGCCATCAAGCCCATAAACAAGCTTCCTCCGCGATCCTGACAGTAAGTGTGTAATGCAGCTGTCATGGATGAAGATAGATGCGTTGATAAGCGGCGGCCATTATATGTCTTTACTTTCGGGCGCGGTTTATACGCCGGCAGATCCAGTACGGGAAGCTCCCCTGAAAGCTTTTCCAGCCAGTATGCCCGGTCTTCCGAATACCGTTCCGTGCCCAGCTGATCCAGCTGCCACGCCGCATAATCTTTATACTGGATGGAAAGTGCCGGCAGCTTAGCCGCTGTTCCTGATCTGTATGCCTCATAATATCCCATCACATCCCGCTCCAGTATTTTCATGGACCAGCCATCGCTGATGATATGGTGCAGGTTGTAATAAAATATATACCGCTGGCCGGATATCTGTAACAGGCTTGCCCGCAATAAAGGACCATTTTCCAGGTCAAAAGGCTTGTATGAATCGGCCTTAATGTAGGCAGCTGCTTTATCCCCGCCGTTCTCTTCCCCACGGAGATCGGTATAACCAAGCTCAAAGCCTGATACATCCCTGTCCAAAACCCGCTGATGGACCTCGCCGGAATCATCCATTACAAACACGGTCCGTAAGATCTCATGACGGTCGATCACAGCCTCTAAAGCCCGCTTAAATAAAGCCGGATCATAATCCCCATCCAATATGATATAACCCGGCATGTTATACGAAACCAACGCCTCCTCAAACTGACCTAAGATCCATAACCTTCCCTGGGCAGGTGAGATCGCATACTGATCAGCCTCCGCTACCTGTGCAATGGCACTAAAAGAGTTGCGCGTACCGGCATCGATCAATAAAGCTTGTTCCCTGAGTGTAGGACTTGAAAATATCTGCTTTAATTCCAAAAGAACACCGAACGCTCTGTGAATTGAACTCACTAAACGAATGGCCTTTAAGCTATGCCCTCCCAGTTTGAAAAAATTATCTGATAGATTTATCCGCGAAGTATTTAACAGCTCTTCCCAGATCTTAAACAGTGCTTTCTCCGTTTTACTTGACGGAGGCTCTATTTCTTTATCACTTCCATCTGTAAGCCCAATGGGAGAAGGAAGTTTAGCCTGGTCTACTTTCCCGTTTGCATTAATAGGCATCTGTTCCAGGTTCACCCAAAAGGCAGGAACCATATATTCCGGGACCCTGTTTGACAGATATGCCCGGATGGTTTCTATACTTTCATTCTCTTTTACAACAACATAAGCAGCGATTGCTTTATCTCCGTCCGGAAGATCCACTACTACCACTGCGCTTAAGACAACTTTAGGATGACTTTCTATATGCTTTTTTATTTCATCCAGTTCAATCCTGTAACCTCTTATCTTTACCTGGTCGTCTGCTCTTCCCAAGTACTCCAATTCTCCTGAAGGTAAAAACCTGGCCAGGTCTCCCGTCCTGTACATAATCTCATTATCATCAAAAGGGCAATCAACAAATCGCGCTGCTGAGATCTCCGGACGGTTTAAATAACCTCTTGCCACCCCTGTTCCGGAAATATACAGCTCACCCTGCCGTCCAAAAGGCAGCAGCTTTTTATCCTGGTCAAGTACATATGCATTGGCAAATAAAAGTGGCTCACCGATATTATTAATTGAAGACCGGAAGTCATCAGGGGTTAATAATTTAAAGGTCACATGTACGGTAGTTTCGGTAATACCGTACATGTTCACCAATTTTACTGCCGGATGATCATTATACCAGGACATTAATTTCTCTGCGTGAAGCGATTCGCCTCCGAACACAACATACCTTAAGGAGTCAACCTCCTCACCTAACGCTATAAAATTGTAAAAAGCCGAAGGGGTTTGGCTAAAAACAGTTACCTGGTGTTGCCGCATTAATCTGATCAATAACGGATGGTTTTTCACCTGATCATGATCCAGGACCAGTAATTTACCTCCGCTTAAAAGCGCTCCAAAGATCTCCCACACCGAAAAGTCGAAACAATGGGAATGATACAGGCTCCAGGTATCTTTCTCTGAAAGGTCAAATTTTTGATAGCAGGAATCCAGTAATGAAATTACGTTACCATGCTCTATCATCACCCCTTTAGGCATTCCTGTTGACCCTGAAGTATAAATAATATAAGCCCTGTTCCTGCTTTCAATCGCAACCGGGGGCGTTTCCCGGGAAGCGGCTGTTATTGCTCCCTGATGTTCATTTAAAAATGATCCGTCTATCCGTACTTTACACGAGGCATCTTCCAGCATAAACTGTTTCCTTTCTTCCGGGTAGGCTGGATCTATAGGCACATAGGTTGCCCCGGCCTTTAATACCGCCAGTATGGTAACGATCAGTTGTGCTGATTTGGGAAGGATGATGGCAATAGCATCCTCTGGAATAATAGCATATTGCTCAATAAGGAAATTAGCCAGCTGGCTGGAATAGTGGTCCAGCTCCTGATAAGTGAGTACGGTATCCAAAAAGGCTACGGCCGCTTTATCTCCGTTCTTCCTCACCTGTTCATTAAATCTGCTTACAATGATATCTTTTTCACTTGGCTTCACCCCATCCGCCTGTTGGTAAGCGGAGGTCCTGATATTGGATGAAACTAATGGAATATCCTTTAATAGTGCATTTTCATCCGTCAAAAGCATTACAGCTATCCTATCAATGAGGTCAACCAATGCATCAACTGTATAGGAATTAAAATACAATCCATTATATGTCAGGTATAATTTATAATCCTCTCCACGCTCCTTAACCAGTAAATTAAGATCATACTTACCCCATCCCTCGTTGTTTTCTTCCATGAACACTACCTTGTCAGCTGCAGGGCTGTTTGCTTCAAAGTTGTAAACCACATCAAACAGGGCGGTTCTGCTCATATCCTTTTTAGGATTCAGCTCCAGCACCAGTTTGTCGAAGGGCATTGCCTTAAACGCTGCAGCCTCTTGCCATTCCCTGTTTGCAATTTTCAGGTTCTCTGCTAACGTAGTATCCTTATCGAGTAAGGTGCGCAATACTACCCAATTATCCACGGGTCCTATCAGCTGTTCTATCCCCGGACCTCTCAGATCCATCAGGCTTCCAATAACGATATTAGACAGCCCGGTTAATTTCGACAATGCCATCTGGTAAACTGCCAGGAAAAACTGCCCGGGGAGCATTCCATTGCGGCCACAAAATGCTGCTATGGCTGACTTTTCTATATTTTTAGTAATAGTGCGGGATTGATAGATGTGTATCTGCTCTCTTGGATGATCTGTTAAAAAATAAAGCACCTGTAAATTCCTCAGCTTATTCTTCCAGTAAAAAAGCAAGGGTTCCAGATCCTCCCTGGTTAAACCATTTTGCCAATCCGAGAACTTGTCATAAGTAACCGGAACACCGGCTTCCGGCTCCTTCCTTTCCAGCAGCCGTATAAACGCTTCCTTAAGAATACCCAGGCTGGTTTTGTCAATAATAATATGATGAATAACAAAATAAAAAATAACGCCGTCTTCAACCGTTTCATAATAACATTTGAACAACAGCTCATTTTCCAAATTAAAAGGCCGCTGCCTTAATTCCTCGAAGCCGGCAACCAGGTTCTCCTTCGGGATCAGTATGCAGGAAAGCGCTGTTTCATCTATCTCTTTTATATCCTGGTAGATCGTATTATCCTCATTGATCAGCATGGTTCTTAATGCGGGATGGGTGCTCATTAAGGTCCCAAGCGCATCCCGGATGGCAGCTGCCGGAAAGCTTCCATACACCTTAAATCCAAGGGATATATTGTGATAAACGGGGCCTCCTTTATACAAATTATCTTTCTCGAAATGATCAATAAACCACAAGCGTTGCTGATGGTATGAACTCAGGCTCTTCATGCTAATCTTTGTTTATAAGTAAGAGGTGGTTGTATCTGTGTAACGGGGGCTTACAAACCTGCGCCTGCAGCGCGGCAAAAGCTAACCTATCCCAAGCGGAATGTAGGGATCTTCTCTTTATCAACCAGGCTGATTGAGCTAATTTGCTTGTCCGGGTCTTTTAAGATATGCCCGATGCACATACAAAAACGTTCGTACAACTTTTCAATCTCTCTGGGTTTGAAAATGCTTATCTGGTACTCTATCCTGATGGATATTTTTGTTTTATAATTGGTCACATAAAAACAGATGGGGAACTTGCTGGTCTTACTTTCCCGGTCACGGTAAGCAAATTCTACGCCGCCTATTTTTTCACTCTCCTCATCGTAATTAACAAAATTCAGATAAAGATCAATCCGGTCGATCAGGTTAAATCCGCTCCTTTTCTCAAACTCGTCAATAATGGCATCGAAAGGATAAAATGAATAATCCATCCATTTTACCTGGTTCTTTGAAGTCTCTTTCACAATATCCTCCACATGGCCCTGCGGGTTAACACGAACCCTTACCGGCAGCAAATTCAGATATAATCCCACCTGCCCGATCAGATCGGGATGGTTCCTTAAGTTCACAGGCGCGCCTATAATTACATCCTGCTGGCCATTGATCTTATGTACCAGGATCCCTAATGCTGAAACGATCACTGTCATCAGGCTCCGGTTCGATCTAGCGCAATAATTCCGGATCTCCGATACTAAATTATCATTGAATGTTTTGCTATAATAAGCCCCGGTGTAATCAACCGCACCAAAGTATTCATACCATTTAGGCTGTTGAAAAACATTTTCCAGATGGGTCTTCCAAAAGTTCTGCTCTGATTTAAACTTGTTGTTCTTCGCCTTATTCCTTATCCACTGGGTATAATCCTTATAGTGAACTTTAATTTCATTCAACTCAAGGGGCCTGCTGTGGCGGTAAGCATCATACAACCTCATGACTTCATTTATAATGATCTGGTTGGAGGTTTGATCCCCTATGATGTGGTGCATTAAGGTAGATAAGATGTATTCATTTTCTGATAATCTTATTAAAAGAACACGGAACAGCGGGGCGCTGGACAGATCGAAAACAAACTGACTAAATGATTTCAAAGTATATTTAATCTCTGCTTCCGTCAGATATTTGCCGCCTAATACAAATTCAAACGCCGTGTCTGTTTTAACCTCATCCGATATTATTTGAATAACCTCCCCTTTGCTGTTTGTGGAGAAACTGGTTCGTAAAGCCTCATGCCTGGAAACAATATCGAATAAAACCTTCCTGAACAGCTCCATATCAAAATCCCCATATACATCATAGGTATACGACATATTATGAGCGGCCGACTCCGCATCGGATTGAGAAGTAGCCCAGATCCTCAATTGTTCATTCGAAACGCTATAGATCTTCCCCGGTTGCAGCACCGGAACTATCCGGTCTTCTTCTCTTTTCAATTGCGCATTTGCTACTGAGGAGATCAAATTCCCCTGTGCCCGTATGGTGGGATGAGTGAACAGGTCCTCAAAGGTTACATTGAAACCAAAGGCAGACCGGATCTTTGAGATCAGCAGGATCTGCTTAATGCTGGTTCCTCCCAACGCCAGAAAACTATCTTCGGCGCCTATATTTTTAGCCCCCAGCACGGCTCCCCACAATTCAGCTAACTTTTCTTCAATTTCATTTTGCGGCGCCGCATTTCCTTTCACCTCTGTTAATCTCTTTTGAATGCTACCCCTTAAATTATCTGCATCTATCTTCCCATTGGCATTCACCGGGAATTTTTCCAGGTGCGTAAAAAAGGAAGGGATCTCATAACCCGACAAAAATTGCATGCAATGCTTTCTGATCAGATCATCCATTGGAGCTGCCGAAGTATAGAAACAGCACAAGGTTGAATCTATATCATCCTCCTGCCGGTAAAGCAGGCACTTTACTGCCTGCACCTTATCCAGGGATAATAGGGTCCGCTCTATGTAGTTAATATCTATCCGGACCCCATTCAGCTTCACCACTTCATCCTCGCGCCCTAAAACCACCACATTCCGGTTTGGATCATATTTTCCGTAATCTCCGGTCCTGTATATAATGTCTTCTTTTGCATTCAATGGATTCTGAACAAACTTCTGTGCGGTTTGCTCCGGGTTATTGTAATATCCTTTTGTTGTAAACGGGGTTTTGATATAAATACTTCCCTCTTCATTTATACGGCACAGCTCATTGTTAGTGTTTAAGATCAATATCGCGGTATTTGAAATAGGCTTTCCCACACAAAAAACCTCAGAAGACGACTCCGGCAAAACATCTTCTATTATATAAAAGGTGCTTAAATTGGTGGTTTCAGTGGTGCCGTACAGGTTAATCAGCGTTGTATGCAGCCCGTATCTGTGACGCCAGTTCACCACATCCTTTTTATATAACTTTTCACCAGCCAGGAATATATATTTAAGATGAGAAAAATCAGGGGCATCAGAAAGCTGATTTGAATGAACCCCCAATGCCAGTAACCGGAACAGGGTGGGCACTATATGCAGCACACTTATTTGATGCTTACTGATCCAATGCTGTAATCTCAGAACATCCTCTTTAGTTTCCCTGGCTGGTATAAACAGCGTTGCACCGGTAATAAATGCAGCAAAAATATCATGCAGGGAAGCATCAAAGGAAAAGGAAGCCAACAACCCTATTCTATCCGTTTCCGTTACCGGAAATTCGCCGGTTACCCAATGAATAAAGTGGCTCAGGCTAATATGTTTCCCCAAAACGGCTTTGGGTTTACCAGCTGAACCGGAAGTAAAGAAAATATAATTTGAGTCTTCCCCTTCCATTTCAACTACAGGATTGTCTGCGGATAAAGTAAAGCCTGATTCCAATGTAGTATAGACCCCAAGGCTATATTCCAGAACAGAGAAGCTTAGTTTGCCCTGTGCATCTATGGACGCTACTATAATTTCCGGTATGGAGTATTCAAACAATGCATTGTATTTATATAATAACTCCAGATTATCATTAGAAATGATAATGACCTTAGGTTGTATATTTTCATATAATTCCTGCCAGTGATTTTGCTGATATTTTTTATCTAAGGGTAAATAAATCGCGCCCGCTTTAAATATTGCAAGTAATGAAATGATCTGCACCAGAGGATCTTCCGGAAATGCAGCTGCCACATCTCCCTTTTTCATACCACGTATGCTCAACAGGCTGGCTAACCTGTTGGCTTCAGCATTTAATTCACGATAGGTACGCGCGTGAGTTTCTGTTTGTACAGCTATATGGTCTTCTTTCAGAATAGCGTTCCTTTCAAATAAAGTATGAATCAATCGCTTGTCCATTTAAATGAATTTTAAATAATGAATACATGGAATAATTAACAGTGCAGGTGCAGGTTAAACTTTGGGGACCGGTGCGCTCAGGACATAGAAACTAATACAAGCCGGTCGCCGGTAAATGAGTTTCTGCCGTGGCAGGCAATCTCGTTATCTATGATCATGAATTCATTCTCATTCCATTTGGGAGCCACGGTTACACTGGCAATCGTTTCCTTAATGCCTTTAATTAATGCTATTTCTATATCGGTTCCATCACCGTACTGTACATACATCGGATAATCCAAAGGAGAGTCATACATGGACCGGATCACCTCATAGATCTCATCCCCCAAATGATATGGATGAAAATCCTCTATCTGATTAAACCAAACCATTTCTTTTGTTTTCCTGTGAAAATTCACCCCTTCCCTTAATTGTACTATTTTCAGCGAGTTATCATTCCCCCAGCTGAAGTCTATATTGGACGCTTTGAGATATTCCTCCACTACTTTCTTGTCTTCCGTTTCGTAGGTATCCTGCCAGGATTTCCCAAAAAAACCGTTGCCCCCGTGAAGGTTCCTGATGTATCGTATCCCTTTTTCCTTCACCGCATTCACCACTTCCGGATCCATTATTCTCAGGATCTCCCTGCTATCTGCCAATAAAGTTTCACCCCCGCTTTCCGCAACCTTAATACAGCTCAAAAAAAGCTTTTCAGGCCAGCTAGATGAATATGACATTTCATTATGCATGGTTATTACCTGGGACTTATCATATTCTGTGGAGGTATAAACATTATCGGAAAGTTTTTTTCTTGGAGAATTCCCGTTCACATAATCCAGGAACTGAGGGGTAATAGCATTGACGATATGCTGAAAGTCATTCGCTGAATTTATCAATACATTTTGAAACTTCACTACCCCATGTGTGGTAAGCATCTCCTCTATATAAGATTCATGTTCTTTATAGTATGAAATAAAATCATCGAGATGCAGTGTATCCAGCTTAATGCTAAAAGGTAAATTCATTTTATTATAATTTAGTTTTACATTAACTGTTTAGATCCTTTAGTCTCTAATTTTTCAAAAAAGAATTTCCCTCTGCCAAAGGCAGGCTCCAGGTCATCCAACCAGATCGCGTTAGGATTAAATTTTGCAAAAAATGGCTCTTTCACCCAGGCGCTTTCCCTGCCCTGGATAAACCTTAATGTAAAGACCTTTTCACCCTGTAGTTCGTTGATCCCTAATAGTTCTATTTTACCAAAGTAGGTAGACATGCTGGGGCCTTTGACCGTTCTTGCAAGCCCGCTTACCCCCTGATAAGCTTCGTTATATATTGACAACGCTTCTTCCAGGGTAACCGCAAAATAATCCCGTGCCCCGGTGTCTCTGGCAATAAACATGTAGTAAGGAATACAACCTAATCTTACCTGTTCCTTCCACATTTTCCTCCAGGTCTCTGAGCTGTCATTAATGTTCTTTAAAACAGGAGATTGGGTTCTGATCTGTACACCGGTACTTAAGATCCGTTTAATAGCACTTTGAACTGCGGGGGTTGACAGCTCAGCCGGGTGACTGAAATGGGCCATTAAAGCTAAATGAAACCCCCGTTTTATAACTTTATCGAATAGCCTCAGCGTATCATCCGCATCCTTATCGGTTAGGAATTTGTAGGGCCAATACCCCAAAACTTTTGTTCCCAGGCGAATGGTTTCCAATCCGTGGTCATAAGAATCCAGTAAAGGAGTAAGGTAGCTTTCCAGCTTTTTAGCCGACATGGTCATTGGATCGCCCCCGGTAAAAATGACATCGGATACTTCCGGATGCTCTGTCAGGTATTTTACCAGCATTTCTGTTTCCTGCATGGCGAATTTCAGATCTTCCATCCCTACAAACTGAGACCAGCGGAAACAAAAAGTACAATAGGCATGACAGGTTTGGCCGCTGCTGGGAAAAAACAGAATGGTCTCTTTATATTTATGCTGTATCCCTCTTAGATCCACATCTTCAAAAGAAACGATATTCTTTTCCTGCCCGGAAGGATTAGGATTTAGCTGATATCTTATTTCACATGCAATTTTATTTAACTCCGCCTTGCTTAAATTAGCAGCAAGCGCCTTTTCCATGGTGCCAAAGAATGCATCTGAAAGCATACCCTTTTGCGGAAATGTTAGCTGAAAGATCGGGTCGTCGGGGATATTGCTCCAGTCTATCAATTCTTCAATCACGTAATTACTTACCTTAAAAGGCAAAACATTACCGATTACTTCAATGGATCTCTTTTGATCTTCGGAAAGATAATCCCTTACCTGATCAATCTTTCTGAAATTCTGCAAAGTAACGCTTTGATATTGACGTTCGTTTGTTGTTGTAATCATATTAGTTGTAATAAAGGGCGAGGAATGAGTTTATAAAGCGGCTAATCCAGGATGGCTAGCCGTACACATAAACCGGTATCAAAATTCACTATTTATGCTTTTAGTCACTTCATCAAGAAAGTCATTATACTCCTGCAATTCTTCCGTTTCCCGGATAGCATTGATATAATCATTCATGGTTAACGTAGTATCCTGAACAATTAAATTAAGCAGGCTAAAAAAGTCTGATAACATTTTCTCTATATCTTTCTTTTCAAACAGATCTGTATTATACACCGCCGTATAATAGATGCGTTCCTTCTGAATGTTAAACGTGCAGGTAATATCAAATTTGCTTTTAACGCTCTTGTGCTTACCCTCAATATTATAATTGGATACATTACTGTTGCCGGGGCCTGAACCATCTATCTGATTTACCTGCAGCATATAGTCAAACAAAGGGTTTCTGGAAAAATCCCTGCCCTGCCCCAGATCTTCAACTATCAGATCAAAAGGATATTCCTGATGTTCAAAATTTTCAAGCACATTACTTTTAATCCGGGTTAACATATCCTGGTACGTTTCCCTGGAATTGAGCATAATTCTGTAAACCAGCGTATTTACATAAAACCCGATCTGATTTTTCAAATCGGCATTTACCCGCCCTGAAACGGCGCTGCCTATAACAAGATCTTTCTGGCCAGAATAGTTATTGAGGATGAGGGCATACGTACACAGTAAATTCATAAACACAGTGGTATTCGTACTGATAGCCAATTTTAAGAGCGCTTTTGCCACATCATTTTCCATCTCTCCCTGGATCATATTGCCATTATATGTTTTGATCCCGGGCCTCTTCTTTGAAAAGAACAGATTAAGACCGGGAATTTCCTCCCCGAGCTGATTTAACCAATAAGCCCTGTGTTTATCCAGCTTTTCGCTTTGGGATTGTTTAAGCTGCCATATTGCAAAATCTTTGTAATGAAATTTCAATGCCGGCAAATTGGGAACGCTATCCTCTCTAAAAGCTGTGTAAAAAGACATTACATCGTTAAAAAGCACGGAGGTAGACCAACCGTCACAAATAATATGATGCATATTATAATAGAACAGGTATTGATCTTCCGCTATTCTTAATAAGCTGGCCCTTAATAAAGGACCTTTACTCAGGTCAAATTCTTTATAAAAATCTTTTATTAAATATGCATCCAGCTCTTCTGTACGATCCCTGAAGTCTAAAATAGCTATTTTAAAACCCGTTCCTTCTGTTGATAATACCCATTGCTTATATTCTCCATTGGCATCTTCTTTAAAGACTGTTCTTAAGATTTCATGTCTTTCTATTACTGCATATACAGCCTTTTCAAAATTCCAGACATCATAAATATTATTTAGGACCAGGCAATTAGGAATATTATAAGCGCCGGAGCTTCCTTCCATATGACTTAGCAGCAGTAACCTTCTCTGGGCAATGGATATGGGGTAATGCTCGCTCTCTTCCACCTTATCAATTTCACTATAGCGGATCTTTTTTGCGCTGCTGATCAGTATACCCTGCTCTTTTATGGTGAGCGCGGAAAATATTTCCCTCATGGTTATCTCTACATGAAACTCCTTGCGGAGGGTATTCAGTAAGCTGGATAATTTCAGGCTATTTCCACCTAACTTAAAAAAATCATCCGTTGTCCCGATCTGGTCAATATCCAAAACTTCCTGCCATATGCTTACCAGTGCCTGCTCTTCCGCTGTTTGGGGGGCAACGTATTTCTCCCTGATAAGATCCTCCGCCGCCACCATCGGTAGCGAAGCCCTGTTAACCTTTCCGTTGGAGGTCATTGGAATGTGATCCATCTCCACATAATAACCCGGCAACATATAATCCGGCAGCTGCTTACTTAAAGCATCCCGCAGCAACTGCTTATCCAACACCCCATCCGGAACTACGTAGGCTACAATAACCTTTTCTCCTTCTATTTCCTTTGCATCTACCACCCCCTGCGCAATGCACTCCTGGGATAACAACAATGCCTCTATTTCTTTCAGCTCTATACGATGCCCGCGTATCTTCACCTGGTCATCTATACGCCCCATATACTCTATGCTTCCATCCGGCAACCATCTCCCCAGGTCGCCCGTCCTGTACAAGCGTTCCCCTTCCTTAAAAGGATGCGGTACAAACCGCTGTAAGGTCAGCTCCGGCCGGTTCAGATATCCCCGTGCCAAACCATCCCCTGAAACATATAATTCTCCGGGTACACCATAAGGCAATAAACATTGCTCCGGACTTAGTATATAACAATTTGCAAATGCAAGCGGCTTTCCTATGTTACTGAGTGGCTTCTCCATATCCTCTCCCGCCAGCAGTTTGTAGGTAACATGCACAGTAGTTTCTGTGATCCCGTACATATTAACCAGTTTCACTTCCGGGTGAAGCGCGCTCCATTGCTCTATCTTTAATGGATTTAAAGCTTCTCCCCCAAAAACAACATAGCGAAGTGTTGGTACATGGCAATCCAGGGCCACGAAATTGTAAAAGGCTGACGGCGTTTGGCTAAAGACTGTTACCCCGTGCTGAGACATCAATTCCGCAGTTTTCTTCTGGTCCCATGTCTCTTCCCTGGTTAATATTAAAACAGTACCTCCGCTCAGCAGGCTCCCAAAAATTTCCCATACAGAAAAATCAAAGCAGTATGAATGGAACAGCGTCCAGGTATCTTCACTGGAAAATTGATATTCAGCAAAGCATGAATATAATAGGCTCACCACATTTCCATGTTCGATCATGACGCCTTTAGGTTTGCCGGTTGATCCTGAGGTGTAGATGATATAGGCCAGTGTATCCGCCCCCATTTCCAGCTCCGGCAGCTCTTCCGGCAAGTGTGCTGCCTGTTTAAAATCTTCCAGCAGCTCCGCAGTTACCACCACCTTACAGCCACTGTCCGCCTCCATATATGCGATCCGTTCACTGGGATATCCGGGATCTATTGGCACATAAGCAGCACCGGCTTTCAATACGCCCAGTATAGCAATCACCATCCATTCACTCCGCTCGAGCTTGATCCCTACCAGCTCCTCCAACCCCACATTATACTGCGTTATCAGGTAATGTGCCAGCTGGCTGGAACGCACATCCAGCTCCCGGTAACTCAGCTCCCTCTCTTCAAACACCACGGCTGTATTATCCGGCTCCATTCTTACCTGTGCTGCAAACAGCTCTACTAAAGTCTTATCCTTTGGATAATCCACGCCTGCAGCATTAAATCCATTCAACACCTCATCCTTTTCCCCGGCCGGCAAATAATCCACCACGCCTACACGCTCACCAGGATCTTTCAGCAATGCGGCTAACAAATGTTTATAATGAACCATAAGCCCTTCTGTCATTTCCCGCTCATACACATCCGTGTTGTAGCTTAATGAGATGTGTAAACCATTCCCTGCTTCCTGGAAAGAAAGGTCTATGTCAAACTTGGATGTACTGTAGCCATGGTCTGTGATCTGGTCCGGTCTGTCATCTTCTGTCCGTATATTTTCCCTGCGTGCCCCCGTATTCTGCAATGTCAGCATTGCATCAAAAAGCACACTACGGCTTTGATCATGCTTTACTCCCAGCTCTTCCACCAAACGGTCAAAAGGATATTGCTGATGCTGATAGGACGCCAGTGTTTGCTCTTTTACCCGCTCAAAGAACGCGTCAAAGCTCTCATCCGGATCCACCTGGTTGCGCAATGCCAGGGTGTTTACATAAAAACCGATCTGATCTTCCAGGTCGGAATGGTCCCGCCCTGCCACCGGCGTGCCGGTGATGATATCCCGCTGGGAGGTATAGCGGTAACACAATACATTCCATACTGCCAGCAAGCCCATAAACAGGCTTCCTCCATGATCCTGGCAGTAGTTGTGTAATGCTCCTGTTATGGATGAAGATAGCTGCGTTGATAAGCGGTGTCCATTATATGTTTTCACCTTTGGGCGCGACTTGTAAGCCGGCAGCGCCAGCACGGGAAGCTCCCCGGAAAGCTTTTCCAGCCAATATGCACGGTCTTCCGAATACCGTTCCGTCCCTGATTGCCCCAATTGCCATGCTACATAATCTTTATACTGGATGGAAAGTGCCGGCAGCTTAGCCGCTGTTCCCGATCTATATGCCTCGTAATATCCCATCACATCCCGCTCCAGTATTCCCATGGACCAGCCATCGCTGATGATATGATGCAGATTATAATAAAGGATATAGCGATTGTCCGATACCTGCAACAGGCTTGCCCGTAATAAAGGACCGTTTTCCAGGTCAAAGGGCCGATATGAATCCGCTTCAATATAGGCTCTCGCTTTATCTTCCCCTTTTTCTTCGCCACGGAAATCTGTATAACCGATCTCAAAACCTGCTGCTGCTTTGTCCAGCACCCGCTGACGGGTCTCACCTGAATCATCTGCTACAAACACTGTCCGCAAGATCTCATGACGATCAATAACAGACTCTAAAGCCAGCTTAAATAAAACCATATCATAATCCCCTTCCAATATGGTGTAGCCTGGTATATTATATGATACGGAGGCTTCCTCAAACTGGCTTAATACCCAAAGTCTGCGTTGAGCAGGTGAGATCGCATAATGATCAGCCTCCGGCACTTGTATGATGGCACTAAAAGAGCTCTTCGAACCCGACGCTAACAATAATGCCTGTTCTCCCGGTGTTGGAGTTAAAAATATTTGCCTTATATCCAGCAGAACGTTGAACTGCTTATGGATCAGGCTTACTAAACGGATAGCCTGTAAACTATGCCCTCCCAGCCCGAAAAAGTTATCCGTTACACCAACCTGCTCAACCCCCAGTATATCCTGCCATATTTTTACCAGCATAGCTTCCTGCTCTGTTCGCGGAGCAACATATTCTTCCTTAATAAGATCCCCTGCACCTACTTTAGGCAATGACTTCTTATCCACTTTCCCATTGGAGGTCAGCGGAAGCTTTTCCAGTTCCACATAATAACCGGGAAGCATATACTCCGGTAATACCTTACCCAGATCTTCCCGTAACTGCCGCTTATCTAATTGCAGGCCGCTGTTCATCACCACATAGGCTGCCAGTACCTTATCGCCTTTATCTTCCTGCGCCATAACAACTGCCTGTGCAATCCCTTCCTGTTGCAAAAGTGCGGCTTCTACTTCTCCCAATTCTATACGATGACCGTGGATCTTTACCTGGTCGTCTAACCGGCCTATGAATGCCACATTCCCATCCGGCAGCCACCGCGCCAGATCGCCTGTCCGGTACAAACGCTCCCCTGCCTTAAAAGGATGAGCTATAAATTTCTCCGCCGTTAGCTCCGGCCGGTTTAAATAACCTCGCGCCAAACCAGCCCCGGAGATACACAGCTCGCCTGCAACACCTTTAGGAACAAGTCCCTGCTCTGTATTCAGGATGTATACTTCCGAGTTTGAAAAAACTTTCCCAAGCGGTACCTGGTACGTTCTTCCCAGATCTACCTTATGCAATAACTTTCCTATTGTTGTTTCTGTAGGGCCATAGTGATTAAAAACATTTATGGGTGACCGGCTATGTTTTATCCGGTTTACTACCTCATCTGTCAGTCTTTCTCCTCCAAAGATGATTGCGTTTTGAGGCAGCAGATCTTCTTCTTTATTGCTTAAAGCAAGCCAATGGCTTGGAACTATCTTGATGATATCAATTTTATGCCTCCGGAAGTATGAATGCAGATCAGCCGCATTCGTCAAAGTCTCTTTGGAGAATGTATGCAACTGCCCCCCGGTAACCAAAGAGCTGAACAGCACTGTATAACCTAAGTCTGCGGACGGGGTTGACATAAGTCCGTAGGAGCAGGGAGTGTCAGCTTTTACCCTGGCAAGTAAGCCCTGCACATAATCCGATAAATTCCGGTGCTCTATCATTACGCCCTTAGGCGTACCTGTGGTTCCGGATGTATAGATAACATAGATTAGCTGATCCGGATATAATTTCATCCCCAGGGGGGATTTGGGGAAACCTTCCAATTCCTTGGAAAGCTTATCCATGCAGATCACTTTCCGCGCTTCGCCATATTCTTTAAATCCATCGGACAGGCCCGAATGGGTCAGCAGCTGTTTACTTCCACTATCCTTCAGAATAAAGGAAATTCTGTTTTTGGGATAAGCTGGATCTATAGGCACATAGGCGCCACCGGATTTTATAACACCCAGCATTCCTATTATCATATCCAGCGGACAATCCACACAAATAGGCACTAATGTATCCCTGCCAACGCCTTCCCTTTGTAAATAACGTGCCAGTTGATTGGTTATCTCATCCAGCTGTTTATAGGTAAGGCTGCGGTTTTCGTATACCACCGCAACTGCATCCGGTGTTTTTATGGCCTGCTTTGCAAACAGTTCTGGTACCGTTAGATCCGTTGCATAAGCTGTCCGTGTATCATTAAAGCTATAAACTAACTCTTCCACCTCTGCTCCTGACAAATAATTCACTTTCCCGACCGGATCCTCAGAATGGTCCATCAGGGCGCCTAATAAGTGACCATAATGAAGGACGAGGCTTTCTGCCATCTCACTTTCATAAAGATCACTGTTATATTTTAGCTCTACACCAAGGCCACCTTCATGCTCAGCAAAAGAAAAGGTCAGATCAAACTGGCTAATATTTCTTTGTAAAGTATTATAGGGGCTTATTCGTATTTCAGATAAGCGTTCTTCCCTCGTAAATACATTACGTTCATTGTGGAAAACAACCATCACATCAAACAGCGGTGACCTCGACGTATCCCTGGCTATCCTGAGCTCCTCTACTAAAGCATCAAAAGGATAATTTTGATATTCATAGGCATCCATCAGCTGCTTTCCTTCCCTTTCTAACAGCTCCGGAAAACGCTCCTTTCTGTCTATATTATTCCGTATGGCCAGCGTATTGATGAACAGCCCTAACTGATCTTCCAGGTCCGGGTGTTCCCGGCCCGCTATGGGAGTACCGATAACTATGTCTTCCTGGTTGCTGTATTTGGCTAACAGTACACGAACTCCGGCCATCAGCACGGTAAATAAGGTTACATTGCAGGCATTGGAAAATTCTTTAAGCCTGCTAAGCAGCTCTTTAGGATAGGAATAATATAGCTGCCCTCCGCTGAATGTTTTCACCTTAGGACGGGGTCTATAGGTTGGCAGCTGAAGAACCGGCACCTCTTCACCTTCATATTTCTTCAGCCAGTATGCTTTAGCTTCCTGGTATCTTTTTGTTTCCCGCTCCTCTTTCAGCCATACTGCATAATCCTTAAACTGGATACGGTGTTCTGATGGAAGGATTATCTCTCCCCTGTTAAGAGCAGTATAATGATCTAACACCTTCCTGGTCAAAACCTCCAGTGACCAGCCATCTCCTATAAGGTGATGCATTGATAAATAAAACACATACACATCACTGCCACATTTTAATAATGCGGCTCTTAATAACGGGCCCTGTGTAAGGTCATAGATCTGTTTGTCTTTCTCACGGATATACGCATTTACTTCATCAAGCGGCGATTTCCTGTCAGAAAGATCCTCACTTTCTATAGAAAAGCTCCATTCATCTTTAGACAAAACATATTGCCGGACCTCTTTTTCCGCATCTTTTTTAAATACAGTTCTTAATATCTCATACTCCTCTGCCACCTGTTCAAATGCCCTGATCAAATTTGTTTTATCGATCCGGCCATTTAACTCAACTGCTCCGGAGATCTGGTAAGCTTCATTTCCCCCTTCCAGCTGGCTTAGCAGCCAAAGTCTGAATTGCGAGGGGGTAAGGGGATAGCTTTCCGCCTGAGAAGCTGAAGGAATGGATCTGTATTCCCGGCTTTTTAATGCCTTCTTTAAGTCTTTAATGGTAGGGTTAGTATAGAACAACTTATAAGAAACCGTTTGCTGAAGGCGCTTATAAATAGCATTTATGATTTGAGCGATCATTAAACTATGTCCCCCAAATTCAAAAAAACGGTCATTCGTACCAATAGGTGAAATGCCCAATACCTGTTCCCATATCTCCGCCAGATTTTTTTCAAAAGCATCAGCAGGAGCTGTATATTCCCTTTTTGCTGATATAAATTGCTCCGGCTCCGGCAGGCCGTCCCTGTTTATTTTACCGTTTAAGGTTAAAGGAATAACCTCTAATTTTATCAGGTAAGCAGGAACCATATAGGCAGGAAGCTGCCATTCTAAATAAGTGCGCAAAGCAGCTTCTTCTACCCTATCGCTTTCCGTATAATATCCCACCAGCACTTCTCCTTCTTTACCCCTTTTAACTGCCGCTACCGTTTGTAAAATATTTTCTGAAAATGACCCCATTACCTGCTCAATCTCTCCCAGTTCAATGCGATATCCCCTGAATTTTATCTGATGGTCCTTTCTTCCAATAAATATAATATTACCATCCGGCAGCCACTTTGCCCGGTCGCCGGTATCATACATCTTATATCCACGCCTGAAGGGATTTTCTATAAATTTTTCAGCTGTTAGTTGCGGACGGTTTAAATAGCCATTCGTAATTCCATGACCGGATAAATATAATTTCCCGGCAACCCCAACAGGTACTACTTGTAAGTGATCATCGAGAATGTAAGCCTGCGTATTCGCTATAGGCTTTCCTATGGGAATTACCTCATAGGTTTTTGAAGGGGATAATTTATAACAGGTGCTGTAGGTAGTGTCTTCTGTTGGACCATATAAATTCCTGACCTCCGCTCCGGTCGACAAAAGTTTTCCGGCCAGGTCCGCAGGAAACGCCTCTCCCGCCAGGTTAAATACAGTCACGTTCCCAAGGTCGCAGGCGCCTTTGATCAGATCCCGGATAGCAGATGGTACGGTATTTATTAGAACTTTAGTATCTTTTTTCAAATGTGTTCCTATGTCCAGCGCATTATCCAGTACCCTTATTCTCTTACCTATTGATAAACTGTAAAAGATCTCATAAACGGACAGGTCAAAACAAAGGGAAGTTACCGCGTAAACAGTATCGAAAGCTGCTGCTGAAAACTCAGTTTGAGCCCAATAGATCAATGCTAAAGCATTGAAATGAGAAACCATAACTCCCTTTGGCTTTCCGGTAGTACCGGAAGTATAAATAACATAAGCCAGGTCTTCAGATCTTTTCGTTGTTACTGGATTTTCTTTAGGATAATCAGACTGCCCTTTTTGGAAGCCCTTTAATAGATCATCATCAATGATCAGCTTACAATTACTGTCGTTTTGTATAAAAATGATCCTTTCTTCCGGATAATTCACATCCAGGGGAACATAGGCCGCTCCTGTTTTTAACACGGCGAGTACAGCAATAATAAGTGATTCATCTCTACGGACCTTAACGCCTACAAGATCATGAGCATTCACCTGATATTGTGTTATCAGGTAATGGGCTAACCTGTTTGATCGCTCGTTAAGCTCCCGGTATGTTAATTCTCTGTCTCCATGCACAACAGCGATGCAATCAGGGCTTTTATCCACTTGCGCCTCAATCAGCTCATGAATAAGGGCCTGCCTGCTGTTTTCAAAAGACTGTTCAGTGGCATTGAATTCATACAATAGTATCTCTTTCTCCTTATCTGTAACTAATGCTATTGTACTAACATCCCGGTCCAGATACGTTGCCAGTCCTTTAATCCATTCTATAGTATTTGCCAGGAAGTGCTCCACTACTCCCCTATCTGCAAACGTTTCCGAATAATGCACCGCAAATGCCAATGCCTTACTTTTTTCCTTTGTTACCTGCAGAATAAAAGCGGAGCTAGTCTCCGTAAGAGCCTCATTATAGGTCAGGTGAAAGGGCGCAGCACCTGCTTCAGGTACACTATGCGTCACCGGATATTGATCATCTGTATGTTTAACAACCTCTTCTACTTCCTTCTTGACCTTCAATAAAAATTCCTTTACCGTTTCTTCACCAAGCTGAGGAATCGTATAAAATAAAATTTGCTTCGTATGAAGCACCTTTCCTCCGGATGAGACCAGGCCGCTTTTTTGAAAATATCTTTGGATCAGTATTCCAAAAATGGCCAGTAACAAGGTAAACCCAGCAGTCTCATTCCCGGCAGTCAGCTTATAAAAATAGGCAAGATCACTTTCTTCTATAAGAACGGTTTTAGATGAGCCTGATCTTACTTCAGATTTAGCAAAGCTTCTGTTTTTCAATTTTTTGCTCCAATAGTCTGCTATCATTTTTGCCCGGACAGTTCTCATATATAAAATGATATTTAATCAACATTTACAAAAATAGCAACCGGAATATGGCAGTAATCCACTACCAAATTCTATAGATGTATAAACCGTATTAGTATAGGATCCCCCGAAAGCTTCGGGGAACTATAAACATTTACAAAAACGTATGAAGGGAATAATGGCAAACGACCTGTTCTTTACGGTCACTCCATTGTTTTCTTGTTTCGACCAAGGAAAGGGAAGATTCGAAAGATTTCTTTTGCAGGAGAGCAGGCACTCTTCCTTTGTGGCAAAATTTCACATGCAAAATATGCCAGCCATGAGGATTAGGTTTCATAAAAACTGGTTATTTATAGTTTCCATTATAGCTCCGTTATTGAGGGTTTACGGAGCGAAGGTTTCAATTAAGTCAGATATGGAACACCTGTATGGAAAAGCTGTTTGAGTTTTTTAAAAACTACCTTAACTTGCCCGGAGTTTAATTCTAAACACTAACTCTTTATTATATGGAAATGATCTTGCAGGAAATCCTTTCAAACAACGACCGTATAGAAAATCACAAAGCCAAACGGGTTTTAATCATTTACCATGAAGAGCTTTTCTTCCTGGGCGATACCTGTATAAAATTTAATGAGTTGAAAGTTTTCAGGTTTTTATATACGAATGCAGAAATAGAAATAAACTTCGCAGTTGACCGGTATGTAGGCAAGTATAAAGCAATTCTTCAAAACAATCCATATATCGATCAGGTAAGTAATTTGCCCATCAATGAAATAGATTTTATAAACTATGACATCGTTATTTGTATTGATTACCGTGAAGACCTGATCCTGGAGGCCATTAGAAATAAATACTTTAGTCAGCATACACCGGCCAACTTCAAAACAGCCATCTATTCACTAACAAATAAATGTCTGAGGCCTAATGCAGAATCCATTGTAATATTCCCGGAGAATACATCTCTTTACGATACCGCAAAAGTTGTTACTGAAAACAAACCCAGAGAGCTCCATATCAGTAACGAGGAAAGAGAATGGGCAGAAAAATGGTTAAGAAATAACGGTCTTCAAAATGACGAAAGCCTGTTTATTATACTTGATTCCGCTTCCGCACGGGAAAAAATGCTAAACATTAAAATATATTTTGACTTGCTGAGGTACCTTTTAAATAAAGGCAAGTCGCAGATATTAATTTTTGACGAAAAAGGAATGGGTAAAGATCTTTTTTATAAGGAGTGGCTTGGAGAAGATTATTGTAAAAAAATAATCTTTTCGAAGAACTTAGGCTTAAGAGAAGATCTTTGTCTTTTAGCCTCACCTCAAACCAGGCTGATACTTGGACCTTGCACTGGCTTAATGCATTGTGCGTCCGGCATCTATAATTATTTTGTAAGTCAGGGAATGCCGGGGGAATCAGTACCCGCCATCATAACCTACACGGGAGAATACCCAACACCAGAAAAGAACGCCCGGTATTGGTGGAGTAACTCTCCCCTGGTTAATTGTGTGATATTAAAACAATATGGAAATAATAGAGAGGTACTCCTGCTAAATGATATCGGCACAGACGTAAACATAACGGATAATTTAGTCCCTTGTAATAAATATGAATTGTCTGATCTTACGGCCCTTTTAAGAAAAAGCGGTATATAACATTCACCTGACATTTTTATTCTCTTACATTATTGTCCGGCCTGATTAGCAGCATAAGTGCCAGCATTATATTCTGCCGGTTCCGGCAATACTTGTCCCAGCCAGATATACTTTTGTATAACCAGCTTGATTATCCATTACCCTAAATATGTTCTAAGGAAAGTTGAAGGAATAAAGAAGCGTTTGCTCTCTATCAGGTTTTTCTAATAAACTAATTTGCTCAGCTCTTTCTTAATACATGTCCTCCCGTTGGCCATGTCCTCTATGAGGGAGAGGATGTCATTATTGGTTATTTTATCTTTAAGCTGTACCAGCATTTGTACTAACAATTCAATGGTGGTTTTCCGGAGTTCTAATATTGCCCCTTGCTTGTCCTCCTTTGCAAGCATCAGATAGCCATTCAGATGATCCAGGCTCCATATCTCATACGTAAGCCGTATTGAAACAGGTTGATCCAGGTTGCTGTTCCTGATACTCACAATACTACCGGTCTTGTCTACCTTTATAGGAAGCTCCATTCCTAAAAGGCAAAGACAGTTATTATTGATCTTCAGCACATCTGCAACTTTATTCTCCAGAATATAGGATAAGAAAAGCTGCCGGGTCTTATCTTCCATAACACACAATTAAAAGGGAATTTATAAATATCGTATCTGTATGGGTCCGTAAGTGAGGGTATAACCTAGCTTTGTGCTAATAACAGACAGGGTAATGTGGCCAATACCGTTCTTTGCAGCAGCTCAATTCTCACAATCACCTTCTGCTTATTCTTATATTCAACTACTTCACACTCCTGGCCGCCGAATACGCCCTCATTGATCACACAGCGCTGACCGGCGTTAAAGTTATCCGGACAAACTTCCACATCGGAGCCATTATCTACTACCAGCTTAAGGTTATTGATAACGTCCTGACGCACACGTGCGCTTTCCTTGCCTACACTGACAAAGCAAACCGTGCCGTCGCAGTTGAGACTTTCAAAATAATCTCCATGGTTGCCCAGCTCTACAAATATATAGGAAGGAAACATCGGCATATTGACAACTTTCATACGATCATGCCATTGCCTTTTAACCTTCATCAAGGGCAAATAAAGCGGAATGTTCTTTTTCTCTAATTGCTCTGCAACCCTTCTCTCATGTTTAGGTTTTGTGTACAGCAGATACCAGGCGGGCATAAACTTCATATGCATCAATTTATAGGTCCGGAAAAAGCTATCGCTACTGTAAGTAACACCTTATCAGCAATAAGAAATAAAAATCAGACAAAAAGTTGAGCGGGAGGATTCAAAATAGGACTCAACGGAACAAACCAAAGCGACATTTTTGCAAGAATCAAAGTCGGCATGCACACAAGCAAAGTCGTGGGCGAATTATTCATTTATTGATTAGCAAACAAAGAATGCCAATGGTTAACTGCTTTGTTATAGTTATACGAAAATATAATTTTCAATTGAATTGAAAAACATTTTTTTCATGATGGTTATTTTGTTTTGATGACTGTTGAAAATACACGATGAACAATTATGAGGAACTATAATGAAGAACGCAGCGAAAGCACATTTATTATGCAAGCGATATTTATTGACCTCTTTTAAAATTAAAACAAACAACAACACATCCATTAAATCACTGGCTGGTGGCCGTTTCACAGCATATTATTAAATAACTATCCATGGTTTCTGCGCTCATTTCATAAATGGATAAATAAAAAAAATCTGTCCAATTCGGAACTTTTTTTCATTGCAATAAGAGAAGAACAACGGATAAAATAATACTTATTGCCAAGTTCGCACGTGGCGAATACTCTACGCTTTTATAAAGCAACACACTTGTTATTTAACGTTTCCCTAACTTCCATAAGCTCTACTTTAGAGATCCTGCAGCTGCAAAATATAGCTGGTCTTGCTTTTTAGCGGCCAATTAAAAAATCGTTTTGTCCATTTTAACTTTCATCATTGAAAACTTTTGTTGCAGTAAATAATCAATATTTCGCAGTTGATCTTTCGTATAAATGCAAACTGCAGTTGTTTGTTCAGGATCAATAATATGAAGGCTTCAGGCGTAATTTTTATCGACACGCTGGTGTCGCCGCTTCCAGGCTGCGGCATATCAAGAACATTGAACTATCATTTGCAGTATCTTCATTCAGTATTTTAGACGGGATAGTTATAACGTCACTCGAAAGATGATTGTATAATTCTTTTCTTTCTTTTGAGCGGTTGATTGTAAGGCGAGAAATAAAAAAAGAAGGGACGGTTGTTTGACAGGCGGGATTATTACCCATCATGCTAATATACCCGAAATTTCAATCCAAACCGGTGCATGGTCGCTTGTTTTTTCCCAGGCTCTCACATGTTTATCTATTCCGCCAGCCATCAGGCGCTTTCCCAATCCGGGGGATAATAAAAAGTGATCCATACGGATACCGGCATCTCTTTTGAACGCATTGCCAAAATAATCCCAATAGGTGAACAATTTCTGATCCGGGTAAAGCTTACGTATAGCATCCATCCAACCTTGCTTTAATAGTTTTTGGAATGCAGCACGGGGTTCAGGAAAAAATACTGCATCATTCACCCAGCGCTCCGGCTTGTGGGCATCCAGTTCTGTGGGCACAACATTATAATCCCCCACCAGCACAACGGGCAGGTTCAACTTTATTAAGCGCCCTGCTTTCGTGATCAACCGTTTAAACCACATCATTTTATAATCAAACTTAGGCCCCGGAGCAGGGTTGCCATTTGGCAAATAAAGACAAGCAATAATAACACCATTGATCTTAGCCTCAATATACCGGCTTTGTACATCTTCCGGATCGCCAGGAAGTCCCTTTTTAATCTCTTCTATCTTATAACCATCCTTTGCAAGAATAGCTACGCCGTTCCAGCTTTTTTGCCCATGCCAGATTGAGCTGTAGCCGATTTCTTTCAGGCTTTGCTCCGGGAATTTTTCGTCAGATGTTTTTAATTCCTGCAAACAGGCAACATCCGGCTTTGCTTCTTGCAGCCAGCGGAGCAATACAGGAAGCCGGCCATTTACTCCATTAACATTATAGGTTGCAATTTTCATGCAGGAGGTTTTCATTTTAGCTATAAAAATCAAGCCAATTGCCCTTTCCTGTAAAAGATGAAAAGCAGAGAAGATAGGGTACTACCTCCTCTGCTTTTTATTTACAGGCTGATGAATGTGCCTTCAAATATGCTTAAACCTTTTCCTTTGCTTCTGCTGCGGTAACTGTTTTACCCAGCGCGCCAAATTCATGCAGATCGCCGAACACCTCTACACGGATGGATTGATCAACCCCGCCAACACGCACCGGCTCAAAACCATTATCGCGGATCAGCTGCTCTATGTCCGCATTAATGCTGGTATCATCAGTAGCATAGAACAAAACAGCGCCTTCCGGTTTTTGAAAAGCAGCGCTTTCAAGCGAAGCAGCGCTCAGACTTCCAAACGCTTTGGCAAATTTTGCATTTTCAGGCAACAGCGCAGACAGGATAGTGCCTGCAGATTCTTTTTCCCCGATGATTTTTTTGAATCCGCCTTTATCATCCGGAGCAATGGGATTAGAAGGGTCAACAATAATCTTCCCCTGGAGCTCCGTGGCATACTGGTTCAGGAATTCTTTGATGGTAGTAAACCAAACGGCCAATACAATGATATCCGCTTCCCGGATAGCAGCGGCTACTTCCATAGGCTGTGCCAGGCTTCCAAGCTTCCCGGCAAACTCCTGCGTTTTTGCCAGGTCCCTGCTGGCCACTATTACAGGGCGCTTGCCTTTTACAAGGTTGGCAGCCACTATTTTGCCAATATTACCCAGCCCAATGATCGCAACCTTTTTTGATGTTTTTTCCTGTGTCATAAAATTCAGTTGAAGTTTTATAGATGAATTTTTCCAACACAAAGGTCACCCCGTTGGATAGTTTTATCCAATGAGCTGCATCAAGAAATAGTATTGATCCAGGTTAAGGTTTTGGTTTGGCCGTTTTGCTCAGCCCATTCCGCAAACGGCTCAGGCTCTCCGGGGCTATGCCTAAAAAAGCAGCGATCTGTACCTGTGAAAGACGGTTAACCAGGTGGGGATAGATCTCTATAAATGATTTGTACCGGTCTTCAGCTGTTGAGCTGATGTTTTGTAATAACCGCTGCTGCAGCCTAATGTAGCTGTTTTCCATCAGTACCCGGAAAATGCGGTCAAACTTGGGTGCTTGTGTAAAAAGCGTGACCAGGTCATCCCGGTTGATCTGTAAAGTAACGGTATCCTCCAGCGCATCGATGTTGAGCTCAGAGGCCTTTAAACCGTGAAAGCTGCCAAGATCATTCACCCAGTAGTTTTCAGCGGCAAATTGCAGGATATGGGTGTTACCACGGTCGTCTATTTTATACAAACGCAGGCAGCCCCGCACCACAAAGTTTAAGTGTGTACATATATCGCCCTCCTGCAACACATATTGCCGCTTGCGGTAAAGGCGGTGATGAAATTTTGCCTGCACTAATTCTTTCTCCTCCTTTTTCAAAGGTATCAGGCCGTTAAAATACAAAAGCAGCGGTTCAACCAGGTTGTGTTGAGACATAAGTTACGTTTGCAGCATCAAATATAATCATTCATCTGAATTGGATATCCGCATCAAAAACATTATACTTGACCCCCGGTATTAACTAGTGACCACAGCTTATGCAGTCAGCTTCAACAGAAACCTTCAGCGTTCATTTCCCACCCATTTATGAGCACATACAAACAGTCTGGGAAAATATCCGGGGAGAACACAGAAAGGACGGCGACTGCCTTTCCTATATCTCCATTAGTCTGGAGGAGCTCAGCTTTTATAATGAATACCAGGGCGATGATCTCCTTACCCGGTTCCGGGAAAGCTGCCTCGATCTTCGTGGGGCCGTTGAAGTGATAGCGGATAAAACATTGCCTGTTGCAGGCTGGAAAGCAGTTAACTCCTAGTGCCTTAGCCGTACCGTATCCATAATATGTTTTTGCGCCACCCGTTCAAAGAGAATGCGGTGCCCCGGTATATTCAGATGAATGCCATCCTGGTCATATTGCTTATTGATCGTATTATCAGGGTTGGCAAAAGGCTCCCAGAAATTAATCACTTTATCGCCATAGGTAGCCAGCAGCCAGTCGCGCATTTGCGGCAATGTATTACGGGAATGTCCGAAAGTATTGGTACGTGGCTGGGTAGTGGTCACCCACACGGGTATCTGCTGATCCGTGGCTGTTTGTATGATGGTGCGGAAATTGGCCTGCTGCTCTTCCAGGCTGTAGCCGGCAGCGGCATCATTGGTGGGAAGGTTGATGATAATAGCGTCCGGATGAAAGCTGAGCGCTTTGGTAATATTCCTTTCCGTATCCGGTTCCGGGCGGCCTGCTTTCCGGGTGCCGGTGGGCATTACTTCGTAGGTGGAATAGCCCGTCTTCGAAATGTTCCGCACCGCTACTTCCGGCCCCAGTGAATGGGCAAAACGGTTCACCCAGCAGCTGTCTTTCGGCTTAATGCCGTAGCCTTCCGCGGTGGAGGAACCCACAACAACAATCGTATACCGGTGATGATCCGGGGTGTTTTTACAGCCAATGGCCGGCAACAGATACAGGATTACCGCTGCTAGCTGCGCAGCTGCCGCATTTCTCCACATGACGAACAGATTATAAGGTACGGGAATAAAAAGGTAAGATAATTTATTTTTGAGAAAAGTAACGGGCCCGGGTAGTATTTGACAATGTGGTACAAATAGTATAACTTCTGCTCCTGATATGAAAGACAAGGTCTTTTTCCCCTCAGCTATTTTAAGCCGGTATGTAAAATACTATTGGACCTGCATCCACGATACAGATACGCTGGAGTTGATGTATCCCTCGGGGTGTGTGGAATTTTGTATCGATATATCGAATTGCGATACCATCAGGCATCGCGGGAACCAGTCAATAATAGTACCCCGTTTGGAGGTGCTTGGCCATTGGAACATACCCACAAAGGCCAGCGTACAAAAAGGTAATATTTGCCTGATAACACGCTTTCACCCATACGCCGGCGCGCTCTTTTTTCCGAACCAGGCTTCCGACTTCACCAACCAATCCATTGACCTGCACGATATTCTCAACAGGGAATCCAGAGAGTTTTACCAACGCCTGATGGAGCAACCTTTGCTGGAACAAAAAGTAAAAGTGCTCGAAGCATTCTTAATTGATAAGCTGCTCAGGAACCGGAAAAGCCAGGATAAGATTGCGTTAGTGGAAGGCTTGTGCAATTCCATCAGCAGCAATGCTGAATCATTTGACATTCAGCGCCTGGCAGCAGAAAGCGGGTTTTCTGAACGGTATATTCAAAAACTTTTTCTGAATTATGTAGGCATACCCCCGAAAAGCTTCTTTTCGGTTCAGCGATTCAACAAAAGCCTCGATCTGGTGCGGTCGGCTAATATGTCACTGACCAATATCGCCTATGAATGCGGCTATTACGATCAGGCTCATTTTATCAGGGAGTTCAGATCATACACCGGCATCGCTCCTTCTCAGCTCTCCGCTAACATTGTCAGCGATTGATCTATTATAAAAAAAGCCAGCACCCGGATAGGTGCTGGCTTTTATATCGCGTTCTATTTGCCGTTATTGTTTAATGATCTTCGTCCTGTTCACTTCATTTGCTCCATTCTTAATCCTCATTATATAAATACCAGCAGGCAATGCAGAAATATCAAGCTGGGTATTGGCCTCGCTCATTTCACGGCGCAATACCACGCGGCCGTTCACATCAAACATGCTCACTTCTGATTTTCCTTTGTAGCCTGAAAGGTTAATGTTCACCAGGTCCCTGGCAGGGTTCGGGAATACAACCATTTTAGGTGCATCCCTGGTAATAGCATCATCTCCGCGGCTGGCAGTGCCTAATTGTACCCGTAGTGTATAACAGGTGGTAGCGCTATTGGCTCCATTGTAGCCATACACCTGTACATAATAGGTACCCGCGCTAACGGTTCTGCTGATGGTTTCATTGCTGGTGCCACCGGCCTGTGAAATAGCCACCTGTGTGCCTGCGCTGTTCAGCAGCTTCACGTCATAATCACCAGGCAGGGTTCTTAATGTGATAGTGATGGTACCGGAAGTAGTGATCACAAATTTATAATTATCAACATCACCACTTGGGCTTATAAGGCCCGTAACATCCGTATTAAACGGAATGGTGGCAGCACCGGAAATAGTTCCATTGGTTGAATTATCCAACGGATTTGCACAACCGGATGAGGTTAAGGTAGTGAATTGCGCAGTAGCATACGTGCTATTACCACCCGAACAATTTGTTCTTACTCTCCAGTCATATAAAGTGATGGATGTTAACCCGCTTAAATTAACCGATGTGGAGGCGGTTCCTGTTGCAGCGTTGATCCAGGTAGCGGATGCATTAGACTTATAATCCACATCATAGCTCAGGGCGCCGCTTACGGCTGTCCAGCTAACAGTAGCTCCCGTAGCTGTTACCGCGGAACTGGCTAAGCCAGTGGGCGGATTACAGGTGCCGGTGGAGGTGGTAGTAAATTGTGCGGCTGAATAAGCGCTGCTGCCGCTGGCGCAATTGGTTCTTACCCGGTAATCATAAGTAATTCCGGAAGTAAGCCCTGTTAAGCCCAGGGAAACCGCTGTTGTTCCGGTTGCAGCATTCACCCAGGTAGCAGAGGAGGTAGCTTTATAATCCACATCATAGGATACTGCGCCGCTTACTGCCGTCCATCCTACGGTAGCTGATGTAGCGGTAACAGCAGATGCAATTAACCCTGACGGAGCAGCACAGCCGGTACCGGATGTAATAGTGAAGTTGGTATTGGAAATATCAAAGAAAATATTTCCTACCGCTTCTACTTTTATTCTTGCGGTGGTAGTGGGTGTATTAGGAACCGTTACTACCTCGCTGCCATCATTCGGCGTGCTGGCCACTAAGGTACTGAAGGTCGTACCTCCGTCTGTAGAGATGGATATTTTTACATTGGCGCAGCTAACCGGTGAGGCGGTTGTATTTGCTACGCTCCAGGTTACCGTTTGTGATGAATTGCCGGCCCATGATACCGCCGTATTAGGCGCCGTTACTGCAAAAGGCCCGGATGAATTGGTAACAGTTACGGTCATATCCGCAAAATTGGTTTGCCCGATGCTTACCGGTGCGGTAGAACTATAAGGCGCATTATCCCTTACCGTTAGGCGAAAGTTCAAAGTTCTTGAAACAGAGCTCAATGCTTCCGTATTAGCGCCCGCATCCCCGCCTGTTAACGGGCCGGATACTAAGCCGCCTGCAAGAATGGTAGCCATTTTAGGGAAATATCTTGTGGGCGATGTGGTTGGGGCAAATGAGATCCAGTTGGGACCGGATGCTTTGGTGGCGCTGGCCACACTGGCAGATCCTGTTTGTGAGGAGGATGCGCTGTTATTTTGCTCCCAGCAATAAGTAAGCACATCACCGGCATTGGCATCAGTAGCTGAACCGGTTAATGCAAACGGGGTGCTGATAGGGATCGTAAAATTACCGCCGGCATTTACAACAGGCGTGGCGTTGTTACCGGCTATGCTGGTAGTTATGGGACAGGTTTTGCTGGAAAGATTAGCCTGGATCTGCGCTATGGAAGCAGCGTGATAAATATCAATAGAATGCGGGGCCAGGTCCTGGCTGGTAATACCAGCATACCCCATAATAGTGATCCCTGAGCCGGGTTCCACATTCACGCCGGTGCCTTCATTGCTCATGGAAAAAGTATGGTTAGCGCCCAGCTGATGCCCTACTTCATGCACTACATAATCGATATCGAAATTATCGCCCTGCGGAATAGCATCTGCCGGAGAAGTAAAGCCGCTTCCTTTTGAATTGTCAACACAAATGCAACCAATACAACCGGCATTACCGCCACCGCCGGATGCACCGAACAAGTGGCCGATATCATAGTTCGCGGCGCCGATCACAGAGGTTAGTGTGCTTTGCAGCTGGCTGTTCCAGGCCCCGCCGGCGCCTGAGCTGGCCGCGGAATACGGATCTGTAGAAGCGTTATAGTAGAACACATTAGTAGTTGCCGCAATCAGGTTAAGATGGATGGCCAGGTCTTTTTCATAAACCCCATTGCAACGGGTAAGCGTGGCATTAACAGCTGCCAGCACCAATGCAACCTGTGAAGCGCTGGTAGCGCCAAAATAATTGGAGTATTCGGCCGTAACGGATTGAGCCAGCCGCAGTGTTTTCATATCGCCGGTTGACCTGGCAGCAACGTCAGATACCTTGCGGGCTATATCATCTGACAATTTTTGCTCCGGGGTTGAACACTTCCAGGGCAGGGTCTTTGGCCGTTTTTTGAATACAGCGTAAACCGTATGGTCGGCAGAATAGGGTTCAATAAATTCAGTTTCCTTTGCTGTGCGGAAAACAGTTGTTTGGATGCCCTGCGGAGAAATGCTCAGCTTTAATGTAGCATATTTATCAGTGATCCCTTTTCCTGAAAAAGCTCTTATTTCAGGGAACCGGGCCTGTAATGCAGGCTCGAAATTGGAAGCTTCCACAATTTCAAACTGTTCCATTTGCCCGTCTGCATTAGGCAAAGAGATAATGGTTGCATGGGCCGATGCATTCCGGACCGTTTTAAACGCTTCATTCCGGAAAGGAGTAAAGCTCAGGTCAAATAACTGGAATTCGGCCGGAAATGCAAGCCGGGCTACCGCTTTGTCGGGAGTGATCCGGGCGGCATCGGTGTGGGGCCTCCAATAATCCTGGGCAAACGAGATGGTACTGCATAGCAATGCAGCTGCGAAGAGTAGAACTTTTCTCATGTAGATAGGGTTTTTTAGGGTAAAAAAATGCTCTCTACATAAATCTAGGTTAACTCACTGCGGTAGGATCACAGTGGATTGCGTAATATCTTCTCCATTTTCCTGCCCTTCGCCAGCTCATCCACCAGCTTATCTAAATACCGGGCCTGCTGCGTTAAAGGGTTTTCGATCTCCTCTACCCGGTATCCGCAGATCATGCCCGTGATGAGCTTCGCATGGGGGTTTAGCGAAGCGCGCCGGAAGAACGTTTCAAAAGTTACCTTTTCGTTTATCAGCTCCTGCAGCTTTTTGTTATCGAAGCCGGTTAACCATTCTATAACCTGGTGTAATTCCTCTTTGGTTCTGCCTTTCTTCTCTACCTTTGCAACATACAGGGGATAAACCGAGGCAAAGGTCATTTTTGCAATACGCTGATCTTGTGTGTTGGAAGCGTCCATACCTTATAATTTAGCACTAGTGACCTGGCAGGTTCCCGGAATGAAATATTAGGATTTTATTAGCAAAATAAACAAAAAGGATGGTTATCTTCATACTATGATACGGGCAATCATTTTTATTGCAGTTTTAATGTCGGCGGCCATGGCAACTAAGGCACAGTCTCCTTTATATTACGGCCCCCAGCATAACATAGAACCGGCCTTCGGAAATCCAGGCCAGGCAGCTGATACCAGCTACCATCCAAAGAAGTGGTTTATCACTAAATATGCCGGCATTACCACTGGTTTTATTGGGTTTAAAGGAGGCAGCAGCACCTTCCTGTCCGCTCCATTGGAATATCAGCTTAACCGGCAATTGACCAATAATATATTTGCTTTCGGAGGTATTTCGGTAACGCCTACTCTTTTACAATATAATAGTGCATTCTACCAACCCGGCATTGATAAGAACTATGGTTCAATGCGGACTAACAATTTCAGCATTAACCCTGCCGCCAGAGTAGGTGTAATGTATATCAGCAACGACAGAACATTTTCTATTTCAGGCAGCGTTAGCGTAAGCAGAAGCAGCTACTACGGCTACTCCCCTCTTTATGCACCTGCTTATGCTCCGGCGAATCCTCATGTGCAGTAAAAGCGGCTCATACCTCTGCTACCTCTATATAAAAATCATCCTCATCTACCTCGAAATCGCCCGCGTTCATTTGCTTTAACGTAATGATCTGCTGCTTAGCTGTGGGATAAATAAAACCAAACCGGCCCGGGGCTACCGTTACTTTTACCGGCATCTTAAACCCGGCTGCATCTGCCAGCCAGCGGTAGCTTAGCTGCAGATTGCTTCCCTTTTCTTTCAGGGATATTTCCAGCTTCGGCAGGCTGGTGTGCTTCAGATACTGATCAAAGAACCAGCTGTAATCCTTACCTGTACGCATGGAAATGTAGCTTACCAATTCATCAGCCGAAAGGGTCCGGTAACGGAAATGCTGCTGTATATCCTTTAACAGCGTAAACCACAGGGCATCATTATCCAGCACAAAACGGAACGTATTCAACATCAGGCTCCCTTTGCTATACATATCCCCGATATTGTAGTGGATGTGATTTACATTGTAAACACCGGTAACAGGCTCGCGGTTATTTACCTGGTCTTTCTGCGCATTCAGATAGGCTACTCCCAGCGCCTTACCCTCGCTGCATTCCACCATAAGACCTTCCGCATAGGTTGCAAATGCCTCATGCATCCACATGTCGGCAATATCTTTACAGCTGATCGCATTTCCCCACCACTCATGTGCACATTCATGCCAGATCATAGGCGAATAATCCAGGCGCATGCCCTCCTTGATCTTGCCCATGCACACACCGCTCTGGTGCTCCATGGGATAAGGACTTTCAACCAGGGTGAAACCATCCCGGGGAAACGGGTATTTTCCAAAATGTTGTTCAAAACAGGCCAGCATAGGCTTTACCTGCGCAAACATGGTTCTGGCGCGTTCTAAATTATAGGGCATCACATAATAGTCCAGCGTTAAGGTATCCTGGCCGCTGATATAGGTATCTTTAAAAGAAGCGTATTTACCTATGCAAAAAGTAGCGTTGTAATTATTAATGGGATAGGTCACCAGCCATTCATACCGGGTTTTACCGGCGCCTGCCGGCGTTTTCCGCTGCAAACGGCCATTGGAGATCTCAGTATAGCCGTTGGGTATAGTGATCCAGATCTGCATGCTGTCCGGTTCATCCGACAAATGATCTTTGTTGGGCCACCATAAGCTGGCGCCGGAGCCCTGGCATACTACCTGTACCCAGGGATTACCCTCCTCATCCTTGTCCCATAGTATGCCGCCGTACATCGGGATCTTAAAGTCGGGCTCCTGCGGTACCCCATCGTAATACACCATGATCGTTTCTTCACTACCTGCGGGCAGCGTAAGGGGAAACTTCACAAATACAGCATCATCTTCCCGGGTAAATGACAGGGGCTGATCCCCATACAGGATCTTTTTGATGCGCATATTCGCATACAGGTCTATCTGCATCCGGTTAAACGGGGCCGCCACTTTAAAACGGATCCGGTTACTGCCCTCAATGGAACGGTTCTCCAGGTTTACATCCACATCCAGGTGATAAAAACTAACATCATAGCAGGTACGAAGCGGCGATAGCATGCCGCGCAGTGTATCGGCCCGGGTAAAGCCATTCTGACGGTTAGAGATATGGGCTGCTTTGGCAGAGGGTTTGGCCGCTTCCTTCTTTTGTTTTACTGAGTCCTGCAACACGGGCAGCAGAATGTTATAATTTTCCCAGAAAGCAGGATCATAGTCGTTCCCGATCTCATAGTTCATGGATGACCTATCATTACTAACATCTGTGGTAAAGCGCTGCAGGCTATCCTTACTCACATCGGTGACCAGCAGGTAAAAATCACCGCTCCAGGGAACATCCTTCATTCCCCGCTTACTGCTGTTCAGCACCGTCTCCCAGTGACGCTGTACGGTACTCAGGTAAGTTTTATTATTGTATTGTTTGTAGGTGATCACCATCGAAAGCTTTGTAAAATCAAAGCTGGCCTTTACCACCTTCGACATGATCATGTAGTTGATACCGCCTTTCCCATGGCTGTTCAGATAGTCATTCCCGGCCGGGGTGGTCTCCATCTCACACCTTACCAGCGCCATGTTAGCTTCATCAATATAGATCTTTGCCCGTACCAGCGCTTTGCGGCTGTCTTCTTTGGGTTCCAGGTATAACACCAGGAGATTGCGGTCGCCTTCGCGGACCGTTTCCTTGTAGTCACAGGTATAATAGCGGAAATTGCGCTCATTCAATATATTCCTCTTTGCATCAAGGTATTTCTGCAGGTCTTCATTCAGGGAGGAGTAAGCCGTATTTGTAATATTACTGATCCAGCTATATAGCTGCGGATCTTTACTCCAGTCCACCTTTTTTTTACGGCCTTTAATAATGCGGATCTGGTCTTTATGATCCCGGCCGGTACGATAGGTTTTGTAAATATCCAGCACCGATTCATTAAAATTGAGCGTATCTGCGGTCAGCCGGATGTTCTCCCTGTAAAAGGCGGTCAGCCGCACATCGGCCGTATCATAATTATCCGGTATGCGGCGGATCATTTGCCGCAGGATCCCAAAACCATTGCGCACATTTACCGATACGGCCGGGAGCTGGTAAACAGCAGGCTCCAAACGAATGTCCATCTCCTGTAGGCTGGCGGCAGGCAGGGGCATGGTAACAGACTGGTAACCGATGCAGGAGATCAGCAGGCTGTCCTGCCAGAATTTTTCCGCTATTTTAAAAATAAACTCCCCCGCCGTATTGGCAACCGTACCAATGCTGCCGTTCGCTAACTGGATGTTGGCATAAATAACAGGTTGATGATTACCCGCATCGCTTATCCTGCCGGAAAGCGTTATGAATTTTTCCTGGGCCACAACCTGGTTACCGGCCAATAGAACCAACAATAACAAACAAAGACGCAAATAATGTTTCATCTCCTTTTTTCGGGTAAAGCAAGGCATTTCAGGCTGTTATATCTACTCAAATCCGGAATTGAATAGCATTTTCCTACTCATTATCCGGTTTTGGCTGCTTTTCCAGCTGCAGGGTCATATACTCCCTGGGCGACATACCCGTATGGCTCCGGAAAGCGCGTTGGAAAGTTGCCTGCGAATTAAACCCGGCATCAAAAGCCATAGCCAGGATGGTCATATTATCCTGCCGCAACTCCCGCACATTTTGCTTAAATGCCTCCACCCGGTACCCGTTCACAAATTCATTAAAGCTTTTCTGCAGGTGCTGGTTCAGGATCAGTGAAATGGTTTTCTGGGGCAGGCCGGTATGCCGGGATAAAAAGGCCAGGTTCAGCTCAGGATCCAGGTACAGGCGGTCCTGCTCCATTGCTTTTTTCAGTAAAGGTTCCGCTTCCGCTATCAGCTTCACGGGCGGAGGGGCCACAACTTTCCTTGCTACCGGTGCTTCCGCCGGCGCCATCAGGTAACCTTTTATTCCCAGGCAGTAGATCAGTACTACCAGGGGAATATACACCGGGTACCAGTCAACCGTGTTCAGCACCTTATCCGTTAGGGATGGTATTACATAAGGCACCAGGTATACAAACCATATCACCTGGAAAACAAGGAAAAGGCGGATAAACTGGCGCATCCATTGGGCGTGCGGTTCCTTCTCAGCGCTTACCGTGGCCAGGTACCTGGCGGAGAGCCAGAGATACGCGGTTATAGAGCCCCAGCGGGGAATATCGGCATATACATTATAGCTGTCAATAAAACGCCCCAGGAAATCGGGGGCCGGTATTGAAAAATCCAGCAATGCAGCTGCAAAATATATTACAATGCTAAGCTGGGGACCGCAGTCTATTATCACCGGCAAAAAATGTAAGCGCTGCTTCCGGCTGATCCTGAAGCTGGGATCTATAGTGCTTTTAACATAAAAATACAACAGCGGCCCAACAGGCATAATAATAACCAGCGGAATAAGATTGCCCGCCAGGTTCAGAATGGGATCATCCGTAAACCGGGGCGATTCAAAAAGGTACAGGTTCAAACAAGCCAGCGCTATGAGTAATATGAGGGTGCCCAGTAAACGGTTGGAACGGGATCGTTTCTTTGAGAACAAGAGCAGCATGCTCATTATAACGCCCTGTAAAAAGCCCAACAGGATCAGAATGTGGAAAAATTCAGCAAAGGTCATAGCCGCGGGTTTGGGTTTTAAAGATAGGGATTATTGAGAGCCCCCGGCATGTTGAATCACCTGACCGGCTGATATTCCTAGCTTCTGAAACTGGAAGGTGTTGAGCTAGTATGTTTCTTAAAAAAGTGATTAAAGTGCGCGGGATCTTCAAAGCCAAGGGTGTAGCTGATCTCGGAAATATTCCAGGCAGTGTGCTTTAGCAGGGCGGTGGCTTCCGCAACCAGTCTTTCCGAAATAAGCGCGGTGGTGGTTTTGCCCGTTGCATGTTTCATGGCGCGGTTCAGATGGTTTACATGGATGGACATACGCTCCGCAAAATCATTGGCAGACCGGAGGGCAAAGCGCTGCTGCACGGACTCTACCGGGAATTGCCTTTCCAGCAATTCATTAAAGACGGACGCAATACGCACATTGGCATCCACATTCTGAACCAGCTTTTCAGTAGGCTCCATCTTAAGCGCATAATGAATGAGCTCCGTTATATAGCTAAGGATCAGGTCATACTTTGCGGCATAATCAGAGTTGAGCTCAACCCGCATTTTATTGAAAAGGGCGCTCACATGATCGTGCTGGGAGGGGTTTAAAAAATAAGCCGGCTTACCACCAAAAGAGAACATCGGGAAGTCCTTTATCTTTCCACGGAAATGTTGATTGAAGAATGCCTCCCGGAAAATGCAGAACTCCCCGGTAAGCTGATTCTCCGGAAATTCAAATGTATACGGGATATCCGGGTTAAAGAATAGTAAAACCGGGCCGGATGTTTCGATGGACTTATCACCGAAATGATAGCGGTAGTTACCATCCATCAGGGCAATCTTGAAAAAATCCCTCCGGGTATATTCGATCATATCAGGATCACTGCAATCCCTGAACTGAAAGATATTAAAAGGGGGTAGCTCCCTTTTAACACCTGCTGAAGAAGCGCCGAATTTGTTCTTATAAAAAGCCTCTAATGATTCCGTTTTAGCCATTCCCGAATATACAAAAACTTCCGGGGGGATATTACAGCATGAACTGCTTCCTGATGTTGCTGAAAAAAACTTCATCGCTATCCGATTTCCGGGTACTGATCAATGCTGCTGCATCCTGGCCTGCAGTATACCGCAGCTGAGCGCTATTGTCCGTTACTGCACGGTAAATTACCTCAGCCACTAAACCGGCTTCAGAGGCAGCGTCCTGCGCAGCGCCAAAGCCCTCAATTACTTTCTGAACCAGGGGCTGATATTCAGCGATGTTTTCATCATTGCTGAAGGAAAAAGACCGGCCGCCGAAATCCGTCCGGATCATACCGGGTTCAATGATCTTAACCTTTACCCCTATTGCTTCCAGTTCGTAGCTAAGCGCCTCCGACAATCCCTCAACGGCGAACTTGGTACCATGGTACAGCGAACCCAATGGAAAGGCGATCTTTCCGCCCAGGGAAGAAATATTAACGATCACCCCCTGCTTATTAGCCCTGAAATGAGGAAGAATAGCCTTGCTGGTCCGGAGCAATCCTATCACATTGGTATCAAATTGCCGTTCAATTGTTTCAATGGAAGTGGCTTCCAGCGGACCGTATGCGCCAAAACCGGCATTGTTGAGCAACACATCTATACGGCTAAACCGTTTGATCCCGCTCTCGATAGCAGCCTCAATTGATGTGGCATCCAGCACATCAAGCCTGGCCACCAGCACATCGTCTAAGTTCACCAGCTCTTCCTCTTTCTCCGGTTGGCGCATGGTGGCAATAACATTCCAGCCGTTTTGATGAAATAACTTGGCAGTTGCTTTACCAATGCCGCTGCTTGCACCTGTAACTAATATTGTCTTTTTCATTTCTTTGTTTTTTTAAGTAGACAATACAAAGTTATGCAGGTGCTTAGCCGGAATTTTGTTGGATTCAAACAGATGCTTGTATATTTCAAACAGGCATTAACGCCCTTACAAACGCACAGTTAATTTTTTCCCCCTGTAACGGACGGTGGTATTAAATTTCCCGGAAGGCTCCACTCCCACGCCACGATGATCATCTACCACCACAATATTGAATTTCCGGTCCTTTAACATACCAGGAAAGCTTCCTTTCACATCATCTATTGAAAGTGTTTTAGCCTCATCATTCCACTGGAAATGGATCTCGGAATAACTTCCCTTTTCGTAATCATAGCCATCCCCCTCATCTTCATACAGGGTAAAGCTTGCATCTGCACCGGGATAAATACGCAATTCAAGGTTATCCCATTTCTTCTCCGCAGCGTATTGCACTTTAGGCCCCCACGGAATAATGGAACCTGCTTTTACAAATAAGGGGATCCTGTCTATTGGAGTGGCCTGTTCTGTCCACACCCCTCCTGCTGTCAGCCCGCCATCCCAGAAGTTATGCCATGAGGCGCCGGCCGGAAGATAAACGGATCTGTTTTGCGCATGGCTTGCTGTTACCGGCGCCACCAGGAAAGATTGACCGAACATATACTCATTGCCTATATCCCAGACCTTTTTATCTGAAGCAAAATCCATTGTCAGTGAACGCATGATGGAACCAGCGTTTGAAGTCACGCCCCAGGCAGTTGAATAAAGATAGGGCAACAGCTGGTACCGGAGATTAATGAATTTCTCCTGTACATCAAAGGGCCATTCACCGCGGTTTCCGAACTGGTAGATCTCACGCGGAATATCAGTACCATGCGAGCGCATCATAGGGGTAAATGTGGCAAACTGCATCCAGCGTGTATATAGTTCCTGGAACGCCGGATTTCTGGCGCCGCCGCCCTTTACGAAACTGCCGGCAAAAAACCCGCCAATGTCTGCATTCCAGTACGGTATGCCGCAAAGTGAAAAGTTCAGGGCAGCAGGGATCTGTTTAGTCAGCATTTCCCAGTTTGAACCCACATCGCCGCTCCAGGTATTGGCGCCATACCGTTGCTGGCCGGCAAATGCCGAACGGGTAAGAATAGACACCCGCTTTTTATCCGTCGTTTGCCGCTGATGATCGTATACCCCGCCAACGTGCTGTAGCGGAAATGCATTACGTACACTTCTGAAGCTACCCAGGTAAGTAGGCTGGTCAAAATCCCGCTCTTTCAGGTTTACGTGATCCGGTTCAGATGAATCCAGCCACCAGGCATCCGTATTCAAAGAAAAAATGCCTTTATTTAAATAGCGCCAGTAAATATCCCTTGCCTGGGGATTATAAACATCATAAGGTGTGGTGCCGCTTGCAGGCGGCCAGGTTTCAAAATGGATCAGCATATTTTTTTGCTTCAGCTCCTCATACTGCTTCGTCAACGGGCCAAAGCCTGGCCATGCCACAATAAACAAATGCGCATGCAGCTGATGAACGCTATCCACCATGCCCTTTGGATCAGGAAAAGTATTTGGATCAAAGCTCATGGCATTCCAGTTACTATCCCGGCCCCAGTATTGCCAGTCCTGTACAATACCATCCAGCGGCACTTTCAGGCGGCGGTATTGCTTTACAACATCTACCAGCTCATACTGCGTTTTATAACGCTCACGCGATTGATTGAAACCATATACCCATAAAGGCATTAATGGAGCCTGCCCGGTTAATGCACGCATTTGAGCAACAACGCCCTGCGCATTAGCTCCATATAAAAAATAGTAGTCGGCACAGTCGCCCACTTCCGAATCAAAAGAGGTCTCCTGCTGGTTATCCGTAAAAGTGGTAGGCGAATAATTATCCCAAAAAACGCCATAACCCTTTACAGACTGAAAGAAAGGGATACAAACCTTCATATTATCCTGCCGCAGATACACACGCTGGCCGCGTTGGCTCATTTTACCATTTTGCTGCTGGCCTAATCCATAAATTGCCTCATCATTATCTAATACAAAAGCCTGCCTTACAATAAAAGCGGGTTTATTTACATCCTTCACAGGAGTGAACTGCACGCCATCATCTTTTTCACTGAATAGTTTTTCGCCCAGCGTATTGCTAAAGCCTATCCTGCCCGTGCTCAGCACCAGGCTAACCACAACCGAATCTGTCCGCAGGAACAGCGTATCTCCTTTTTGCAAAACCGCCGGCCGGATGCTCTCAGGCATTTTAATAACGGAAAGGCTTTTCTTTGTAACAGTAGCACCAGTCGGGAATTTCACCACTCTTACAATAGCGGGGCTAAAGAAGGTGATCTGTACCTGAACACCCTTCACGGAAGCCTCAATACCATTATCTTTTTCTTTGAATACCTGGCTTTGCGCCTCACCCCAGAAAAGAAAAAGGCAGCAGGCAAGAGATACAATTCTGTTTATCATAACGGTTTTATTAAAGTTCAGAACCTGTGAAAAAATAGAAAACCAGGGGCTCAATGCATACACACAAAAGCGCCATAACGTGTAAATAGGAACACCACAATTATTATTGTCAAGTTGACAAATATAAGCGGAACAATTCTAATTTTAAATAAAATTCATACCGGGGAGCATGTCCGTTTCCGGACATACTAATCCGAAAGCGGACATTTCCATTTAGCGGCCGTATTATAAACTATTAAAAATGAGCGCTTTACTATTCTTGTATTGTTTTTGCGATATGCCCCTTAATAATCCCCTCCCGTATGCTGAAGAACTACCTTAAAACGGCTTTCCGGAGCCTGTGGCGCAACAAGCGCTATGCCTTTCTCAACATTACCGGTCTTACCCTGGGCATCACCGTATGCCTGGTGATCTATGTGATCATTCAATACGAGCAAAGCTTCGATATGTTCCATACGAAGAAAGACCGTATCTATAGAGTGCTTACGGTAATGCCTGAAGAAAGCGGCAAGATCAATTACACACAGGCAGTACCTTTTCCTGTGCCCACTGCGCTGCAAAACGATTTCCCCGGGTTAGAGGTAACCGGCATTTTACAAATGGGCAAAAGGCTGGTAACACTGGAAGATGCGCACGGCAACATTCAGAAGAAATTCAAGCCACTGGTATATTACCTGCAACCCTCCTTCTTTGACATATTTGATTACAAATGGCTGGCGGGTAACAAAGCCACCGCGCTGAATGATCCTAACTCCACTGTGCTGGCACGTTCCACTGCAGAAAAATATTTTGGCGACTGGCACAAGGCCATGGGACAGGTTATTAAGCTTGATCAAAACTTCAACCTCACAGTAACCGGCATTCTGGATGATCCTCCCAAGAACACAGAGTTCCAGTTTGATATGGTGGCAACTTATGCCATGCTTAAAATAAACGAGATAAAGGATTGGGTAACCATAGACGACGTGCATAATTGCTATGTGCTGCTGCCTCCGGGGCAGGATGAGGCAAAGATCAACAAGCAGCTGATCGCCTTCTCGAAAAAATACAAAGATCCGAAGAACAAGGCCACGCATATGCTGCAGTCCCTGGCCGGCGTGCATTCAGACAAACGCACTGCGAACTTTATTGGCCGCGTGGCGTCACCTGAGCGTATAAGAATGCTGTGGATGATCGCCGCATTTATCTTGCTCATTGCCTGTGTGAACTTCGTTAACCTGGCCACCGCACAGGCAGTGAACCGTACCCGTGAGATCGGCGTGCGCAAGGTATTGGGCAGTAACCGCTGGCAGCTGAAAATACAGTTCCTGTCTGAAACGGCTATGCTGGTGCTCACTTCTCTCCTGCTGGCCGTGGTGCTGGCGTTGTGTGTGCTGCCCTTTATCAGCAGGATCATGGACCTGCCGCTGGGGCCAGGTATGCTGGTGGCCTACAACGTGTATGCATTGCTGTTCGCTATCTTCTTCGCCGTTACCTTGCTGGCGGGCTTCTACCCTTCCATCGTTGTGTCGGCATTCAATCCTATTAATGCATTGAAGAGCAAGATAGCGGCCAGCAGAATGAGCGGCGGCATTTCCCTTCGCCGCAGCCTCGTGGTTTTCCAGTTCATTATTGCACAGGCATTGATCATTGGTACGCTCATCATTCTGCAGCAAATGAATTATTTTAACAAGCAGTCCATGGGCTTTACCCGGGATGCCATTGTGAATGTACCTTTCCGTAACGACAGCGCGGGCAATGCAAAGATCGCTTACCTCCGCGACCAGCTGCAGCAGATCAAAGGCATACAGGAGCTGAGCTTTTCCAATGCAGCGCCATCCAACGATGGTAACTGGTGGACAGGCTTTAAATTTGATCATCAGGCAGAGGAAACTAAATTCGCGTGCGTCACACGCTGGGTAGATTATAACTATCTCAACACTTACGATATCAAACTCGTAGCAGGCCGCAACCTCACCCGCACAGATTCCGTACGCGAGTTCCTGGTGAACGAAACCCTGGTGCAAAAACTGGGTTTGAAGCCGGCGGACGTACTTAATAAAGATATAGATGTATGGGGTGGGCAGATCAAAGGCCCGATTGTAGGAGTAGTAAAGGATTTTGCTGCCGGTACGCTGAAAGAAGCCGTGGCCCCTGTATTCATGAGCAACATAAAACGGCGTTTCAACAGCGTCGGGGTAAGACTGGCTGCCGGTGCGGATGTAACAGCTTCGCTAAAAGCCATTGAAAAGCTCTGGAACGCGAACTTTCCCGAACAGATCTTTGAATACCAGTTCCTGGACCAGCGGATCGCAGAATATTATAAGGAAGAACGCCAGCTGGCGCATTTGTACGAGATCTTTGCAGGCATCGCCATCTTCCTCAGCTGCCTGGGCTTATACGGCCTGGCATCGTTCATGGCGGTACAGCGTATAAAGGAAGTAGGCGTGCGCAAAGTGCTGGGCGCAACACCTGCTCATATTGTATACCTTTTTTCAAAGGAGTTTATCCTGCTCATAGGGATCGCGTTTGTAATAGCAGCCCCGCTGGTATGGTATTTCATGCACAACTGGCTCAATAATTTTGTGAACCGGATAGATATTAACTGGGGCGTGTTTGTAGCCGGAGGTGCGGCGGCGCTGGTGATAGCGTTGATAACCGTTAGCTCCCAGGCCATCAGGGCAGCCATGATGAACCCTGTAAACAGTTTAAAAGCAGATTGATAAATATCAGAAGGCAATGCGGAGCTAAAAGAATGTAAAATGTAAAATTTTAAATCATAAATATAAAAGTGGAATGCAGCGGTTAGGTCCGGACCAAACTTCGCTGCATTCCACTTTTACATTTATCTCGTTCATAAAGTCTTTTAAATGGTCTCTATGAACCTCCTTCGTCGGTTTAAAAATTTACATTTAGGATTTTACATTCTTTTTAGCTCAGCTCCTTTATATACATTGTTTTCCAAATTTATCGTATATTCTCGAAGTAATTGAGACCCAAGTTCAGTGAGTTAAAACCCAGGATCGTTTATTATCAATCTTTTGCGAAACCATTAAGCCACGTCTGCCTCCATGAAAAAATTTTACATTGCCGCTGTATTGCTGTTATGCACTGCGTTTGCATCTGCCCAGCTTAATACTAACCCTTACCTGTCTGCATACTATACTGCGCCGGCAGGAAATACCATTCTTGATTTCAGCAACAACCGGCTGCTGGTTGTAAAAGACTCCACCTGCCGGCTGATTAACACGCAGCAAAATACCAGCGAAGTGTTCACCCTTCCAGGGAAACTTTCTATTGCACCTGATCAGACCAGCTCTGCCTGGGTAACACCTGTCGGAGCATTATTCACCGTAGCCGGAGGAAACAATTCCGTGGCGGTATATGAATGGCGGCAGGGCCAGTTAACATTGCTGGAGCCCCATGCAAGAACGGTATCAGTTGCCGGTAATTACCTTACCTGGGTACGGGGGCAGGGCGCCCTGCCGTCTGTGGTAACAGATTCCCTGTTCTTCAGGAACTTTGCCACACAGCAGGTTACATTGGTAGATGATAGTGTTGGAACAGATATAGCCGTGTCTAAGGAAGGTATGGCGGTGTATTATGACTATAACCGGCGGATCCAGTACACCTGGCAGAGCGGTGTCAAAACAGTGGTACTGGACGGCGCTGGCAGGAATGTTTTTTTCTGGATGCCGGTAGCTGATAACGGAAAGGTCTTGTATATAATGCAGGATATGCGCGCCGTGGCATTATATAACGGAACCCGCATAGACACGCTTCGTATCCTGGGCGATGAGAGTTATGATGTCAATAGAACGCAGTACAGTATCAACGGCGGATACCTGGCCTATGTGGCCAGGCATGATGGTACAGGTTATCCCGAGTCATGGACCTATGTACGGGACTCCATTGGCAATACCCGCGAGGCATTTTATTATCAGGGCGGTAAGTATCACACCTATGCACATACCCTTATAAGAGGATTATCGCCAAACGGGGATGTAATGCTGCACAAAGACCTTAACCCAAGTGGTTTATATTACTCACCCCGCATAGGCCAGCGGAAACTGATCGCCAATACCTCCTACGAGCACATTTTCTATCAGCAGAACACCTGGTTCCTGAGCCAGGATAGTACGTTGTATACGATACATGCGGATACCACGCTGCAGATGCATGTTCAACCCTTTTATAAAACAGGGTCAATGAATAGCTCCATACAGTTTACGGCGAATGACTTTATTCAGCATTTCTCAGGCCCCGCCACCGGCGCAGGACAGCTGGATAAGATCAAGATCACTGCTTTGCCAACCTGGGGCCGGTTAACCGTAAAGGGAAAAACTGTTTTCTGGGAAAGAAGCAACGAAATAACCCGGGCTGAGCTGGACAGCATGAAGTACACACCCAATCCTGGCATTGTAGGGATCGATATCCTGCAATGGCAGGGCTCAAACGGTCTTACGTACACCAGTGACACTTCCGTATCCCTGACTGTATACCCCATCTTAAACACCCCGCCCATACTTCGTACTTTGGAAAGCAAATACAGCATGGCCGGCAGCCCTGATACCATATTGATCTCAAACTATCCACCCGTACGCTGGCATACTGAGGTAGCGGTTTTATTGGATGGCGCAACCACAGTACCCATAAACCCTAACGGCAGCTTTATCATTGATCCGGGCACATTGTCAGCCGGTTTGCATAACCTGCAGGTTACTTTCTGGCATCCGCTGGATACCATCAGTATTTCCCGGACCTTTACCGTTACAGCTTCACAACCCCTCATGGTAATGACGCAGCAGAAGAGTGGGGTATTGTCGCAGGCACATCTCAGCATATCACCTAACCCGTTTAGCCAGCAATTTACCCTTACCGGGCTGTCTCCTGATAGAGCATTTATACTGTCGCTGCTAAATCAGCAGGGCCGGGTTGTATATACCCAGCGGGTTGCAAACCAGAGCCGTATAGCAGTAACCGTTAGTACACCTTTAAGCAAAGGGTTGTACCTGCTGAATATTTATGATGAGAACAGCAGAAAGTTAACCGGCACAATAAAACTGCTGCGCCTGTAATTACTTTATTGCATACTATCCTTTGCCATATTTGAAAGCCACCGGTAACCTATGTGCACCAGGGATCCTGGCGCCTGGCAATGCCCGGTCTTTGATAAATTCATGTTACTTCCTAAAAAACCATATTAATTATGAGCACTAATTCTAAACTCCTGTCTGTACTTTTGCTATTGATCATTGTATTTGTAAGTGAATCCGCCTCCGCCCAATCAGGCATTTACGTTGGCGGGCATTTCCGCAGGGAAAGAAACCATACCGTAGCTGACCTAAAAGCTTCGGGGTTTACCTATGTAATACTCTTTAACGTCACGGTTGAAGCGAACGGTGACCTCACTACGGATGGACAAACCATCTGCTCAAACGGATCTTATGTTTTCGGTTCCACCAATCCTAACTACATTGCTGATGTAACTGCGCTCAAAACCGGCGTCACCTCTATCAACAGGGTGGAAACCTGCATTGGCGGCTGGGGAAGCCACTCATACACGAATATCAGGAACCTGGTCAATAGTCAGGGCACTGGTACCGGAAGTATCCTCTACCGTAATTTCCAGGCGCTTAAAGTGGCCATCCCTTCTATTGATGCCATTAATAACGATGATGAAGAAGCCTATGACGTTAATTCTGCTACCGCTTTCCATGTTATGTTAGCCGGCATTGGATATAAAACCACGCTGGCCCCTTATATGAACAAGCCATACTGGCAAAGCTTAGCTACCAATGTTAACAACCAGCGCAGCGGAGCCGTGGATAAGATCTACTTACAGTGGTACGAGGGTGGAGCCGGCAATAATCCATGTGACTGGAACATCAACAATATTGAGCTGCATACAGGCGACCTGAATTATGAGAATGGAAATACCGTAGCCGATAAAATGACCCGGGCTAAGAACAATTGTAACTCCAAAGGAGGGTTTTACTGGGTATATAACGACAACAATATTAATCTTCAGGAACTGGCAAACAGGGTGAACACGATCTTTGGTATCCGCACCAAAAGCCAGAAAGAAGTTGCAAACTTTTACAACGACTGTGATTTCAAGGGCTTTGCCAATGGATTAGAAGCAGGCGACTACAATCTAAGCAGGCTGCAATCCCTGGGCATAGGAAACGACCTCCTATCAAGCCTCACCATAGCGGAAGGATTTCAGGTAACGCTTTACGACGATGACAATTTCAGTGGTGCTTCTAAAACATATAGCGGAAATGTAAGCTGCCTTGTGGCAGATGGATTAAATGATAAAGTTTCCTCCTTACGCGTACGAACAGCCGGGGTAACCACTTTAGCAGGCACCTATTTTATTCAAAACCGGAACAGCGGAAAATATATGGACCTGGCAGCCGAACATGTTCAGGAGAATGGCGGGAATATTCAGCAGTGGGAATATGCCGGAGGCAATAATCAGCAGTTTCAGCTAACGCACCTGGGTGATGGGGCCTACAGGATCAATGCAGTGGCCAGTGGTAAAGCAGTAGATGTGTCGGGCGTGAGTAAAGATGAAGGCGCAAATGTACACCAGTGGGATTACGTAAGCGGTTTTAATCAGCAATTTGTGCTGGTAGCTACAACGGATGGATATTATAAGATCATTCCCAAACATAGCGGCAAAGTAGTAGAAGTAGCAGATGCCAGCTCCGTTAATGGCGCAAATGTTCGTCAGTGGGGTAATAACAGCCAGCTATGCGGACAATGGAAGCTGGTACAAAATGTAGCAAAAATTGTATCTGCAGAAAAAAAGGCGCTCAGCACAGATAATAAGCTAACCCTTTATCCCAATCCGGCAACGCAGAGCATTTTCTTCTCCTCCAAAGACCTTACCGGCACCAAAGCCACTGTTTCAAATGTGCTGGGACACCGGGTAATAAATACAGTGATTTCAGGTAACAGCATGGATGTATCCGCGCTAAAACCAGGCTTATACACCATTACCATTAGCAATGGCAATAAGACGATCGTTAAAAAATTCATCAAAAACTAAGTTAAATGGGTAAGGCGCAGCTTTGAGGTAGATAAGTTGCTGTTGGCCAGGTAATTCATACTGTAGTATTTTGTTTATCTTGCGAAACTTGTGAATTACCTGGTACAACTTACCCATTATGAAAGATGAAAGAACATATGTTTTTATTCCCGGCGGATGGCACGGCGGTTGGGCTTATGATCCAATAACCAGTAAGCTGGAGCAGCTTGAAAAAAAATGTATTTCATTAACCTTACCGGGGCTTGAACCACAACCCGGCACGCCAGACAGGATCATAAATTTAGATACCCATATCCGGTTCGTAGTAGATACGCTTGTAGCAGCAAATATCACGAATGTGATCTTATGCGGTCATAGCTATGCCGGATTAGTTATTACAGGCGTGGCAGATAAAATTCCGGAAAGGATCTATGCCCTTGTTTATATTGACGCTTATATTCCTAAAGACGGAGATTCCTGCTGGAGCCTTACCACTGAAATGTACAGGCAACGTTTTGTAGCCGGAGCTGGCAAGGATGGTTTCTCTGTTGAAGTTCCAGCGGGGGCAGATGACCGGAGAAGACCACATCCCCTGGCAACCTTCATGCAAGGTGTACATTTGAGTGGAGATTATGAACGGGTGCTTAACCGTGCTTTCATTTTTCTCAGCGGCTGGGAGCCAAGCCCCTTCGTTAAACAATATGAAAATCTCAAAGGCGCTCAGGACTGGCACGTGGAAGCAATACATTGTGCGCACAATGTAATGAGGGAATGTCCCGATAAACTGGTGGATGTTTTGTGCGGGCTTGAAGATAAATATCATTAACACTCCCCGTCTCGTTCGGGAGTAGCAAAATCATAAAAAACTCTAAACAGGTTGCCATCGGGATCGGCGGCTGTGAACTCAAAGTAATAAGCTCCCTCCTTTCACTATTGCAATCCAATTTGCTTTATATTTGAATGGAATAGCTGCCTACCCGTGCAGCTTTAATCCGTCTAAGGCTTTATCAACCTTCTTGCTGTCGCCATACACAATGATGCCGACCAGATTCAATTCTTCAGTTTTGTATTGGCTGATAACCGCCAGGTTCTCTGCTTCATTTTTGGTTGCAAAAAGTTCACGAACATATATGCCGGTATGCAGCTCCCGGTCTTTTGCACGCTTAAAGGCCCTTTTGATCTGATCCTGCGTTTCAGCATTGTAAACAAGCACAGGATACTTTAAAAAAGGGAGGTATGCATTGCCCTCCGCGTCTGTCAGAGGAGCTCCGTGCGCAGCAGGAAAGGCTATTGCTACAGAGCTTGTTAAAAAAGATGCAACGTTAAGTTTTTGCCAGCCTGCCAATTCGTTTAAAATGACTATTGCTATTTTTTCTGTGTTCATAATAAGTTTGTTTGTGCGCTCGCTTTTACCAGCCTCGCCTTTTAGATTTCCGGGATGATTGCTGTTAAAAACGCTATGCCATATTAATTACGTAAGCAATTACGTAATTTACTACATATCGGGTAAATATCCAAATCACTAGGGGGTTCAGTCCCGGAAAGTAAGCCGGTCTATATATGATTCCAGGAACATAAATATCAGGAGATCAGCGCCCTTTGATATACATGTCATCAAAATTAATCGTCAGCTCACTAAACAGTTTAATGAAATCCTGGCCAATGTTACCATAAAAGGTTTCCAAGGGATAGATCTTTTGGGAAAGAACATCAATACTATCCAGCCTCACTTTCTTTTTGTCGAGCAGCAGGTCAATATAAGGAAGGGTGAGCACTTCTTTTTGCTGTGTTCCACCCGCACCGCCATATTCAGCCGTTGTTTTTATCCCCTGGGCCCAAACAGCGCTTCTATACTTTTGAAAATATGCAGCAAACAGCATCGATCTGCCGGCTCCGAAATCAAAGGCAAACGGCAATATGTCCCCCTGGGTTGTTCCCAGCAACAAAACAGGATTTAAGCCATCAAGCGCCATATTGTGCAAAGCAGCCGCCGTTACATTCACCGGTATCTTCATCTTCCCGTCCTGATAAAAATGGATCTCATGCAATTGCGCAATGATGGGAAAACCAATAATGATATTCATCTGGAAGTCAACCGGGGCAATGTATAAAACCGTATCCGGAACCACCTGGAATACAGCATTACGAACCAGGATACCTCCGAGGTACAGGCTATCGGCAACCGCAAGATTGGTTTTAAACCGGAGGCCTGTAATACCACTTCCTTCATAATAGGAAACAGGTAATATCTTCAGCCGCAGCTTCGCAGCATAGGTTTGTGTGATAGCGGAAATATTGGCCCTGGTATCAAAGATAGCGTCATACGGGGTATTGTCACGGCTTAGCGGTATCTCAACAATCCCGATCTTATTTCTCTTCCACCGGAGTGTGGTATTCTCCCTAATATGCGTTTGCTGGGGTGGAACATCTTTTAACCCGTTATGAATAATGAACTTATTTTCAAGGTCCTCTCCCCTGCTGCTGTCCAGCAGTCGCTGGTAGCTTGTTAACAGTATCTTGTCTGTTTCAGCTGCCTTTGCATATTGAAACAGCTTGAAGTAACTGTCTGTTTTCAGCAACAACATTTCCACCTTTAAGGTATCTTCTAACTCAGCAGAAAAATTGTCAAGCAGGGAGTCAATATGTTCAACGGCCGCCTGGTTGCAGTTGAAGGCATTATCTAAATAGGCCTGGAAATACAACCGTTGCTCTTGTTTTATTTGCGGCCTGAAGAGGGATAATTGCTTCTCCAGGCGGAAGTAATCTTTTTCAGCAAGCAGATCATGCAACCGGAGGTACACGCTCCTGCCTGTTGAGCTAACCTGCCGGGCAAAGCCTGGGTTATCTCCCACAGCAACAAAAAATAACAGGAAAAAACAAAACAGGTATTTAGGTTGCATAGCGCATTCCCTGATTTTTAATGGGTCCCTATTCAATAATAAATTTGTAACCCCTGCCGGGTACGTTAATAAATTTAATGGAGCTATCGCCGGTTAACTTCTTGCGTAATTTAGACACCAGTACATCCACATTTCTGCTGATGACCACAATGCCGTTGTCTTCCCAGATCTCTTTCATTAGCGTTTCCCTTTCTACGATCTGGTTTATATTTTCTGCAAATATTTTCAGCGCTTTTGTTTCTTTTTCCGACAGCGATATACTTTTATCACCCGTTTTCAGCACATTATTATCTGCGTAGAATTGAAAGCTTCCTAATTGCAGGTAATCATTATTATTGACGATTGATTCTTTCCCTTCTTTTTTCCGGAGCTTATTCTCTACATAAAAACCAATAAAACCCAAAAGAATAGGCACCGGCAACAACCAAAGGGAATTAAACCTATTCGTATTCAACAGCTCAATCTCGATAACATAACAACTAACCGCCACCCTGCGGCCCCGGCAAGGTATTAAATTGCCTGCCTGGCCATTTATTTCAAATGCATAGACGGTTTCCTTTTTTCCACAATTTTTCAGGTTCACTATATAACTGGTGGCCAGGGCGTTTTTTTGAAATTCACGTTGCACCAGGTTGATGAGAGAATCTGAAACAAAACTAAACTCATTCTGAAAGGAAAGCCGGTAGGTGTTCCCGTTAATTTTCTTAACCGGCAGCACCCGGGACGAAGAATCTTTAGCTGAGAGCAAAAGCTGATGTCCTATATCACGTAACACAACTTCTAAATGCTTCTCATGAATTTCATCTTTTTTATTGATAGAAGCAACAGCGGAAATTAAAATAAAAATTATTATGATGGAAGATCCGAATAGAATAAATGGCTTCATGCGTGCAAAATACACCATTAGCCCCCTGTTTTAGTTGTTTTTACAAACCTTTTACGCAGCTTTTACAACTTTTTACTGCTAAAAAGCTTTGAGGTAGTTGAAGCCTGATAGCTTTGCACTATTGCTTCACCCAAATAAAATTATAGCCATGAAATTTTATATGCTTGCCTTTTTACTCCTTTTCACGGTTTTCTCATTTTCTCTTCTCCCGGATAGACATCCAGACCCCAAAACCGGGAAGGCTGGAACTGCAAAGATCGTCTTTAAATCTACAGATGGCGGACAAACCTGGCAGGACATCAGCAACGGGCTGCCAGAAAATTTGCGGGAAGATAGTATCCGGGGAAATAGCTTCTTTGCAAATGATAAAGGGTTGTTTTTAAGGGTTGGAAACGGACTCTATCACAGTGCACCAGATGCCACAGCTCCTTTTTGGACCAAAGAGATTTACCCTGAGGAACATAACAGTATTGCCCCTGGTAAGTCCGGGGCATTTGCCTGGGGTGTAAATTTGAAAACAACAAACGGAACAAGTCTATGGTCGCCGATATTCGACAATTCTTCAGTGCCACGGCTACGCAGCGTTTTTGAAACTGCCGGAGGCACAATTTTCATCGCCACCGACAGAGGCATTTTTAAATCTACTGACAGTGGAAAAAACTGGAAACATGCCTATGCCGGAGGCCTGGTAGGAAATTTGGCAGAGTCGGATGGCGTACTGCTGGCGACCAGTATGAGAAGGATAATAAGATCGACCGATAATGGCGAAAACTGGGCGCCGGTGATCAGTGAGGACAGTGTGGCCTGGGATGTAAAACCGGTCAGAGGTGGATTCGTTGCTATCACTTCCATTTCAGAGTCGAATACCAGGAGGCTAAGTACATCCTACGACGGCGGTAAAACCTGGCAGTCCATTCATTCCGGCCTTCAGGACAAAGTTGTTATTGATTCAATATGGCGGACCTGGAATGATCGCATTAATGACCGCCTTCGTGCGCAAGCCTACATGACTTCAATTATCCAGGTTGGTGAAGACCTCCTTTGTACTCACCCTCACGGCATTTTCAGATCATCAGACAAAGGAAAAACATGGAAATTATTACTTCCTTCTGTAGAAGATAAGGTCTTCAATTTATTCGTTTCTGGCAACGTGATCTACGCCATACCCAGCAAGGGTGGATGTTGAAAGTTCAATTACGCAAATTAATTACTTCAGCTGTCTGGGTAAGTACTTCGGCATGAAGCTAAGTAGCTGCTTGCTCAGGAGGATACCACCCCCTGCTAGATTTCATGTAAAAAAAAAACGCCGGAGATATTACCTCCGGCGTTTTTCCATCAATCATGTTTTCATATATCATACAAGCGAAAACAAAATATTAGTCCATACTAGATCAGGGGCGCTGAAGTACAAATTTTTATCACAAATTTAAATAGTGTGATACTTCATCCACTACAGGCGGGATTACAGATCATTAACCGTTGTTTAGGCCTTACATAAACTCTTAACTTACATCAATAATATTGGCAACCAATACTTTTAGATTTGTAAGTAAATCAAATTGCCAACAACGATGCCTATAATCGATCTTAAATTAAGCGGAACGGAAGATCCACGGCTGGCCGGTGATATAGTTAACATCATCCATAACCTTACGCAAACCATTTTAAACAAACGGCCGGAGGTTACCGCTGTAATGGTTACATTTATACCGGCACATTTATGGTTCATTAATCAGGTGTCGCTTGCCGACCTGCATCAGAATAGCTTTCACCTCACCATTAAGATCACTGACTCGACCAACCTCAAACCGGACAAATCGAAATATATCAAAGCGGTCCATGAAGCTTTAGGACAGTACCTGGAGAATTTGCATTCTGTTAGCTATACAGCTATTCAGGAAATGAAAGCCGATGCATATGGTTACGAGGGAAAAACTATTGAATTTAAATTTATTAATGCAGGTTTGTACCATTAAAAATATCCTGGTTAATAGGGTGTTTCAATCGAAATTTTCAGTTACCGCGGTGATTATACTAACGTTTTGCATCGGTAAACATATTCACAATCGGTAATTAACAGAGATTCCTTCACTCCCATTTGCACTATTTAATAATCAAGTATGTATATCAGCAATGAGAATATAGAAGAAACAACCAGGAGGTTAAAGCGGGTTATGTCACTGGCTACTATGAGATGGTATGACCGTCCTTACTATTTTAAGGAACTGCCCATAGACCACTTCGCTTTTGACCATGATGCGCTTGCCATGGTCAGGGATGAAGAGGCATGGAGTTACTTAGTTCCGGCGCATTCGGAGGAAACAGAAAATTTTCAGGTCTTCAGTTTCCATTTTGAGGATAAACTGGATAACAGCGGTTTTATAGGGTGGTTGGCAGGCATAATCAAGACCAACCTGGGATCCGGCGTATTTGTGATCTGTGGGCAGAATACCACCAAGGGCGGAATTTTCGATTATTGGGGCTGCCCGGTTCAGTTGGCGCCGGAAATGCATCAGCTACTGACGCAACTGAGATCCTGAATTTGCGCCGGCTTATTTATCTTTAGAAAAAACATTAAATGTCAGTAGACCAGAATAAAGAAAAGAACCCGAAAACAATACTCTCAGAAGTCCTTGTTGGTAAGCTCGGCCTAACGGAAGATCATGCTCAATCCTTTTACAGACTGTCGCAAATTAAAGAGCTGGACAAGAAAAGCTTTCTGATCAGAGGTGCCACGGTGTGTAGCTTTATTGGTATTGTAGTCTCCGGTTCGTTACGCTCTTTCATTTTAAGTGAAAACAGCGAATTTAATAATGACTTTTTTTTTCCGGGATCATTCGTTAGTGCCTATACGAGCTTTCTAACCCGCCAGCCAACAAATTGTCACATTCAGGCAATGACGAATTGTGTTGTTATCTGTATTTCTCATGAGCATTTTCATGAACTTATTAACCAGGACAAGGACTGGTACAAGTTAAGTGCCTTTATCGCGGAGAGTTTTTTTATAACTAAATGCCGGAGGGAAACCATGTTCCTTATAGATTCTGCAGCAGCCCGGTATGATAAGGTCCTGTCGATGTATCCGGGGCTGGAACAGCGTGTAGCACAATATCATATTGCATCCTATGTAGGTGTTAAGCCTGAATCTTTAAGCAGGATTAAATTGTTGTCTTATGCAGAAAAAAAAGAAGCGGCAAATACAGCTGTGCAGCCAACACTCGGCGATCCATCTGACAAGGAGGTTTAGAGGGTCTGACATGCAACCGGCTGATTAACCTGTTAACCTATGTGCAGCTGCAATGGCCCGGTCGAATTAAGCAGTTGCTGCCTTAAAGTTTTGACATGTATACTACCAGGGACAAACTGTATCGGGAAAGTATTCTTCACTAAAAAATTTACCCGTAGGTCCATCCTGATCAATTAACGCATACTTAGCAATACGCCTGCCCGCCTGTTCGGGAGTACTGGTACCCTGATGTCCTGTAAAATCTGTTTTTGTATAACCCGGACAAACCGCGTTCACTTTGATCAGGGAATTACGCAGCTCATAGGCAAGGTTAATGGTGTACATATTCAGGGCCGATTTCGAGGATTGATAAATTACGAATCTTTTTGGATAAGTATTTCCAAATATATCCGCTGCTCCTGTCAGCGACGCCATTGCTGTACTTACATTTACAATACGCGGCCCGGATGAGAGCATAAGCAGGTCTACAAATGCCTCAGTTACTCTTATCACACCGTAAACATTGGTCTCGTAAACCGTTTGATAATCCCTGATCTCAGATGTTAGTGCGGATTGTTCAAACGGGCCGGAAATGCCTGCATTGTTCACAAGAACATCCAAATTGCTGATCTGTCGCCTTGCTGCATCAACAGAGGTTTGGTCGGTTACATCCAATTTTATTGTTGCAACATGGTCCAGCCCTTCGGCTTTTAGCTTAGCCACGGCAGATTGTCCGTTTTCCAATGTACGGCTACCTAAGTATACGAAAAATCCTTTTTGGGCGAGTACTTTTGCTGTTTCGAAGCCAATGCCCTTGTTGGCTCCTGTTACTAATGCTGTTTTCATAAAGCAAAGCTATACAGCAACAGGAAAGTGAATATGGACAAATCGTTTTAATTGCAGGACAAATCATCAAGATAACGGCTTACACTTTTACCGGTGTTTTTTTTAAAAAGCCGGGTGAAATAAGCAGGATCGTTAAAGCCTAACTCATAAGCAAGTTGTTTTACTGAAAGCTGTTCGTATCGCAATTTGCGTTGCGCTTCGATCATTAACCGGTTTATGATCCATTCTTTCGGAGAAACACCACCGAACTCCTTAACAATCCCGTAAAGCGTGCCGGAAGTTAACGCCAACTTCTGAGCAATACTTTTTATGTCGTGCTGCTCTGTTAAATCATGCTCTACCGCCATTTTAAAGGCAATAAATTTTGACAGCCGCGCACTGCTATATGCTTCCGGACTACCATATTGATCAAAATAGGCTGTGTTGAATTCTACAAGCAATGTATGCAGATGGGCCAGAATTACCTCAGCCTTTTTCTGCTTGCCCGGAGAATGAAGTAGCTGGAATAAGCCCGCATGAAGATTTTTAACCCGCTGTTGTGAAGCGGTATCAAAAACGATGCAATTTACATTATACGGATTAATAAGGAAGGGATATGATCCGGGTAACAAGCTAAGCGTATTATCGTCAAAAGAAAGCGCATACTGCTGATTGCTTTGATCGTAAGGCAGTTTAGTAAACACCTGGTTAGGAAAGCCAAAAGCCATGCCGCCTCCATCCACGGTGAAGTCGTGCGTATCGGTCTTGAAAATTGCTGAACCTCTTTCAATGTATTGGAAGTAGTAATAAGATAGACGGTGCGGCTGGCGCAATATACGCACCGCCTCAACAGGTAGTGGTATCGTGCAATTTTCGTTAAGTGCAATAGCTACCTTATCATGATGTTTGATCTTGTCGAGCAGGCCTGTAGTTTCTTCCATCGCTAACTGCTATTTTATATCATATGGTTATAATCTTCAATGTTGCCGTCAAGCCCGGAAATTCGATGCCCATAAATCGCTTTTTCATTAATCCATTTTTGTCAAATTAGTAAGTAATATTCAATCAAAACCTGGGAGATTAAATCGATAATGGGTGTTCTACTTCTTTTGAACAGCATGACTTCTCACCCTGCTCAATGTTTCCCTGGAAATTCCAAGATAAGAGGCGATCATGTGTAGCGGTATACGGTTAAACAGGTTCGGAAAGCGCTGTATAAAATTGAGGTATTTTTCCTCTGCAGTGTAACTGATGGCCCCTATTACCCGGCTCTGAATGGCATCATAACTTTTTGCCAGCAATTGGTCGATGAAAATCTTAAACCCCGGTATTGTCACCAGCAACATTTGAAAGTCCGGTTTGTCAATCAGGATAACCTCGCTATTTTCCAGCGCGTCTATATTGCAATTGCTCGCAGTGGCGTTGTTATAACTTTCACGATCACTGATCCACCAGTTCTCGACGGCAAAACGAAGCATATGCTCCGTTCCATCTGATCCCACCGTATACATACGCAGGCAGCCGTTTGCGACAAAGCAATTATAATGGCAAACATCCCCCTCCTGTAAAAGGTATTGTCTTTTTCTAAGCCTCCTTTCTATACTGACGTTCCGGACCATATTTATTTCCTCAGCGTCCAGGCCGGCCTTTTCCCTTAAATATGCTGCAAATACTTCAAACATAACTAAATTCTGAGCATCTGAATTATCCGATAATGAGACCATGAGCAATTCAACTATATGAAATGACATATAAGTTACCTGGCAATTACATGCGTATTCCAACACCAAAATAAATAAAAATAACCATTTCTGCAGCCTTCCACCTAACATGCAGCAGTCAGTTAGTGACTTTTATCACATATATTTTGCGTCAAATCTCCTCGCACAGCAGTACGCCATAATTTAGATTTGCCTTATCTAATTTTTAAAGAACATGAGGTTAAAAAACAAAATAGCCGTCATCAGTGGCGGCACGAGTGGTATTGGACTTGCCATTGCAAGAAGCTTTGTAGACGAAGGTGCAGAGATCTTTATTTTCGGCAGACGGCAAGATGCGCTGGACGAAACTGTTAAGTTAATCGGTGATAAGGTTACCGCCATACAGGCTGATGCTGCTAAGTTGAGTGATCTTGATCACGTCACCGATATAGTCAGAAAAGCTAAAGGAAAAGTAGACATAGTAGTATCTAATGCAGGGTTCACCGAACAGGTGCCGCTTACCGAAATTACCGAAGATCATTTCGATCGCACGTTTGACCTGATGGCCAAAGGGCCGTTGTTCCTGACCCAAAAAATGCTTCCATTAATGAAAAACGGAGGTTCCGTCATACTCGTTTCTTCAGCCATGCATTATATGGGGCTTGCCAATCATTCAGCGTACGCAGGCGCCAAAGCGGCATTACGTTCTTTCGTTCGGACATGGGCAGCGGAGTTTAAAGATAGCGGTATCCGTGCCAACCTTTTGAGCCCAGGACCTTTTCCAACCGCTATAATGGAAGGTCAGGCTAAATCTCCAGAAGATCTTGCTGCACTTCATGCTTATTACGCCAACTTTGTCCCGATGCTCAGGCTGGGGCGCGTTGAAGAAGCTGCGGCAGCGGCGGTTTTCCTTGCATCTGATGAAAGCTCATTTATGACGGGTTCTGACCTCGTTGTGGATGGCGGGATTAGCAACGTTTAATTCACTATTTTGGGTGGATTACGATGAAATGGCCGATACCATTATCTCACTATCGGGCGGTGGCACCTGTAATATCAGTACTTCAACTTTGAAGATTGATATTATAATTTCCGTGGAGATCTATCGCGATCTCTTCGATATTTATTGTTTTATCGTGTCAACTTTTATTAAGGTTTGTATTTTATAAACCGTTCTGAATGGTCAATCCATTCAGACTCTGTACACGAGCCATAACACCCCACCCATATAAGGGTGAAGAGATAGCAATCAGCAATTCATTGGCGCCTGCCTCCAGGGGAATTTCAACGGTCGAATTAGTAACTGAAATCCGGCCACCGGGAACTTTCGCATAAAGTCTGCCGGCTTCATTTTTGCCGGTATATAATAAACGCTTATTGATAAACAGGAAGATCTCCTTGCTGTAACCGAGATCTATTTTTAGTGTCTGCTTCATCGTTGAGTTAATAGTTGTTTTTAGCCAGACAAAACGGTTTTTCTTAGGATAACTGGTCAGTTCCGTGCTTTGGAATTTTCTATAAATATTGATCAGGCCACGTCTTTCAGATTCGATAGGCATCCAATGAACTGTGTCTGCAGGTTGATCTGTTTCCTGTACTTCACGTCCCTTTTCCAGGATATATGGATCACTGATCCACCACTTGCGGATGTAATTTGGATCATTATCTGTCAAATCAAATCCCGGGGATGCTGACAGGCCCTCAGTCTTTCCGGGACTAATGACGAGGTTTGCAAAAATAGCTTCGCCATCGAAAGATAAGCTGCCATCTTTGTAGTTGCCTTCCAGCCTCGAAATAACCAAAGTGGGTTTCGAAGGCCTATTGATATACACGGCCATCTGGGCATCAGAAATCACAAGCTTAAAATGATTCCAGCCATCATTGTCAATCTTTGCATAACCTCTGAAAGGGGTCATCACATCCCATAAATTAACAGAACTGATTACCGGTGTATATTGAATCGCATTATCACGCTGAACCGATTCATCCTTTTGTGTCCTGAGATACAAAGTTTCGAAATTGTAGATGTCACTTTGGCGAAAGTTAATAGCCAGCTCATTTTCATAATCACCCGGAATGATGGCGGCATCAAATTCAATTGTGCCGTTTGAGAAATTAAATCCTTTCAGTGTAACCGGTCGTGTCTGCCTGTCCGGATAAGGAAGTATTTTCATGGCCTTTAAACCTTTAAAAGTGATAAACTCCGCTTTTCTCACGGAGGTATCAAAATTGCCTGACTCAAAAGGTATGAAAAATGTGCCTGACCGTGAATTGTATCGTGTTTGCGCCTGGACCAATGACCCGGTCATCGCGATACCCATTATTAAAATAAAAAACTTTCCCATGTGAAGACCGAATAAGCCTAAAGATAAAACATGATTCCTGCTGGAGATGTATCCGAAAAAAATCATAACATAGGTCAATATCCTTTCTTTTAATCAGTCATCATATTTTAAATTTTAACATAGATTATTTTTCTTCAATTCTGGATCTCATTTGCAGCAAGGTAACAATTCGCAGAAGTGCAAAGTCTTAACATAAGTCAATAAATGATTGCATTGTACAGGTGATATTTGTCATCTTGTTAATTGTTGATATCTGCTGGTGGTTTGAATCAATCAGGACGATTGAAGCAGAAGTTGATTAAGAATTCACCGGCCTATAGCAGCATGATAATTTACCACTTAATGATTTATTTATGAGATTGAATTCTTACATCACGCTGGGGCGTTCCGGGTTGCGGGTAAGCCCGGTTTGCCTGGGCAGCATGACATTTGGTGAAGATAACGGCAGTTCATGGGGCGCAAGCGTCGCCACATCGGAATCAATGATCTCCAGATACCTGGAATTGGGAGGTAACTTTATAGATACCGCCAATATATATACAAAAGGTCATTCAGAAAAAATCATCGGAGATTTTCTTACCAAACAAGGAAACAGAGATTCAATTGTTGTGGCAACTAAGTTCTTCTGTAATCTGTTTCACAATGATCCGAATGGCGGCGGTGCAGGGCGAAAAGCAATCATTCGACAATGTGAAGAATCTTTGCGCAGGTTGAATACTGATTATATCGACCTGTATTATCTGCACAACTGGGACAGGTATACACCGGTAGAAGAAACAATGAGCACTTTGAATGATCTGGTTCAGTCGGGAAAGGTCAGGTACCTTGGTTTTTCCGATTCTCCCGCCTGGAAGGTTGCCCAGGCTCAGCTAATCAGCTACTTTCGAGGCTGGTCGCCACTGATAGCGCTGCAAACGGAATATTCACTAATGGAAAGAACTGCTGAAGGTGAGCTGATACCCATGGCGTCAGAACTCGGTTTGGGTGTACTCCCGTGGAGCCCGTTAAAAATGGGGGCATTGTCTGGCAAATACACGCGTTCAAACGGTGAGCGGATGCAAGGTGCGAGAGGTAATTTCAAAGGTGGTTTTACTGAAAAGGACTATGATATAATAGATACCCTGATTAGGATCTCAGCGGAACATCAGACGGATGTTCCAACTGTCGCGCTGGCTTATGTTTTTGCAAAAGACGGTATCAGTTCAACAATCATCGGAGCACGTACTTTAGAGCACCTGGAAAGTAATCTCAAAGCATTGGACATCCAGTTGTCCGCCGAACAAATCCGGGAACTTGACCAGGTTTCAAGGCCTGCTCTCAACTTTCCGGCAGATTTTAATAATAATAACTCGCCGAATTTTTCGGGTGCAGGAGTTACTGTTAACGGGCGTGAAACCGTAAGACCAGGTAATTTTCCAGGTAAGGACGATCCGGTCTACTAAATCCTCTGGAACAAAAAAATGTAAAACAATTACAGTAATAATTTATACTATGAGTAAAGTCTGGTATGTAACCGGCGCCTCCAAAGGATTAGGTCTTGCGCTGGTAAAAAAGCTGATTGAAGCTGGTCACAAGGTTGCTGCCACCTCCAGGGATACCGGGAAATTATCAAACAGAATAGGAATAAACGACCGGCAACAGTTGCTGCCACTTGAAGTAGATCTTACTAGTGATAACAGTGTCAGCGAATCTCTTTCCACTGCAACGGCTCATTTCGGCAACATTGATGTTATAGTGAACAATGCCGGTTATGGGATCAGCGGAACCATAGAAGAATTATCTATGGAAGAAATGAGTGCCAATGTGGAAGTTAATTTGATGGCAACGCTGCGCGTGGTGCACTTTGCTATGCCGTATCTGCGAAAGCAGCGATCAGGACATATCATCAATATATCTTCTATCGGAGGCTTTACCGGGCCTACCGGCTGGCCAATATACTCGGCCACCAAAGCTGCGGTAATTGCTTATTCCGAAGTTCTTGCGCAGGATGTTCGTGAGTTTGGTATCCACGTTACCGTGGTGGCACCCGGAAGGTTTCGGACAGAGTTTTTGAGTGGAAGCATGGTCGAGGCAAAAAACAGGATTGCGGAATATACAGCCGTAAACGATTTGCAGGAAAAAGTCAGGAAAGGAGCAGGTACGCAAACCGGAGATCCGGACAAAGCGGGGAAAGCATTAATTGAACTGACAGAAATGAAGGAACCGCCCATCCTGCTCTTTCTTGGCGCAGATGCGGTCCAAAGGGCAAAGGACCGTGCTGATTCGATTTTAAAGAGTGTTGAAAAAAACATCTCTTTGTCGCTTTCAACTGACTTTGATTAATTTCTGATACGCTAACGGTATGTGGATTATGAATCTGATCAAAAAGAATTACAAATCAATTTATTCAGGCTTTTCATTCTTATAATCAAGCAACTTGAGTCTGCTTAGCGATTCGGGCTTAATGCCTAAGTAAGATGCGATATGGTATTGGGGGATGAGTTGTTCAATTTCGGGATACTGAAGCAGCATGGCTTCCATTCTTTCTGACGCTGTTAATTTCAGAAACGATATTTCCCGTACACATTTGCGAATTAAAAAAAACTCGGCAATAAATTTTCCGAAACGAAGCCACTCGACATCCTCCCTGATGAAACTCTCATACTGCTGGTAGGAAATACAAAGGACTTCGCACGGAGTTAAAGATTCGATTGAATGTTCGGTAGGAGTTTGTGTTATAAAACTGGAGTAAGCGCTCACAAAGTAATGCGGGAAGTAAAAATCGGTGTTACACTCCTCTTCATTCCTGTTTACGAAGGACCGTAGTATCCCGGAATTGATAAAGGCAATAAAATTACAGGTTGTGCCTGCTTTTATGAGGGATTCTTTCCGGTTCAATTTCTTCACATGCATTGATGCAATAAACTGCTGGTAATGTTTTTCTTGGAGACCTATGCGGTCCAAAAATACCTTACGTAATTCTTCCATATATATTTAGCATTCTGACTACAACAAAAATACTTAATTGTTCAACGTGTTTTTACATCGGTTAAAGTCTAAACAGTAAACAAGCTATGATAAATTCAAATCAGCGTATTGGTGTCGGCATTATCGGTGCCGGTGAAGATAGCTGGGCAGTCAAAAGCCATCTGCCCGCATTGAAAATGCTTTCCGGGAAATTCAACATTGTTGCAGTCAGCACGTCAAATATTAATACCGCTCAAAAAACCGCTTCTGACTTTGAAATTCCCTTTGCTTTCGATAACGAGCAGGAACTGGTGAATCATCCGGGTGTTGAGCTGGTAATTGTTGCGGTGAAGGTACCGGCACATGATAAACTTGTCAAAGCAGCGCTTTCGGCAGGCAAGATGGTCTATTGTGAATGGCCGCTTGGCAACGGCTATGACGAAGCCGTATCGATGGCAGAACTTGCGGCCTCAAAACAGATCAAAACATTTTGTGGCCTGCAATCCAACGCCCTGCCAGATCTTAAATTTCTGCGGGATTACATCAGGGAGGGTAAACTGGGAAAAATCTATTCCGCCAGCGTAATGGCAGGTGGGAATAACTGGGGGCCGATTATTGAAAGTAAGTCACTGGAATACCTTTTAGATCCTGCTAACGGAGCTACCATGCTGCAGATCCCGTTTGGGCACATGCTTTATGCACTTCAATTTATACTCGGACCTGTTAGCCATTACGATACCTTATTGGCCCGCAGAATTGAAAACGCTGCCATTGAAAACGCTGCTGAAACTGTACCTCAGTTAAGCAATGACCAGATCATCTTCAGAAGTACCCATTCTGACGGCACTGTTTGCTCAATTCATTATCACGGCGGAGAGTGGGAAGGGATCAACTTTAGGTGGGAAATCTACGGAAGCAAAGGCAGGTTGAGTATAACCTCTGTGATTGGTCATATTCAATTTGGCAAATTGCGGCTGGAATTTACTCCTACAGGTGGTACATCCGCCGATTTGATCATTCCTGAGCAATACCAACCATATGATGGTGGGCAACCTGGTTTGTCAGCAGAGCTGTCACGTGGGATGTATTATGCTTATTCACAGGTTTACGAAGATATCAGGAATAGTACCTCATTCTATCCGGACTTCAAGGAAGCAGTAAAACTTCACGAACTCATCCAGTATATCGAACGTTACGCACAACGGTAACCAATTCTTAATCAAATTTAAGTCGTTATTTAACTAACTTGCCGAACGCTGAACGTCACCATAGCTAAATGCTGCGAACCTTTTTCTGAATTGAAGAGGAGAAACACCGGTCTGATTCTTGAAAAATTTGCTAAAAGAAGCAATGTGTCCAAAACCGGAGCGCATGGCTACCTCGGCAACAGTAAGATTGGTGCTGCTCATGAGGTCTTTCGTGAACTCCAGCAACTTCCGGTGAATATGTTGCTGCCCGTTCTGACCGGTCAGCTTTCGAAGGGTATCCGAAAAGTAATGCGGAGACATAAATAATTTTGAGGCAAGGTATTCTACTGTTGGTAAGCCATTTAGGGTATTCGCCTCTGCATTGAAATAGTCATTAAGTAGTTCCTCCGTTTTAGCCAGCAGGTCATTTTGTACGCTACGAATGACCGGGAATTGCTTATAAAATATTCTGTTGATCGACACGAGCAACAGTTCAATAGTTGCAAGAACCACCTCCTGCCCGAAGCGGTTAATACCGTTCTTGCATTCCCGGTCAATGCTTTTCAGTAATGCGGTGATCGTATCTTCTTCTTCACCCGACAACTGAAGGCCCTCATAAACGGCATATGAAAAAAAGGCGAACCCCCTGATCTTTTTTGCCAACGGTGATCCAAAAAGAAAGTCAGGATGTATAAGCAGTCCCCAGCCGGAAGAGAAATGGTGATCCTGTACGGAGATGACCTGACCAGGTGCTTGAAAGGTCATTTTTCCTTTCTCAAAATCAAAAAAGTGCTGACCATAGCCCAGCTTTCCCGTGGGATCATTTTTTATCCACACGGAGTAGAAATTAAATATAAGATTGTTAGAGGTCTGGGGAGCAATACAACGACGGTCCTTAAGATTGATGACCGAAACCAGCGCACAAGCCGGTTTCGGAATATCAAATAAACGGTGTAGTTCGTCAAGCGTATCGACCACGTAAGGTTGTTGCGGCTTCTTTTTCATGAGATTTAAAATTCAAATTTAAATCAATTAACAAGTAACCGAATAATCTTGATGTAATATCTTTCCGTCGTCAGATCGACCTTATCACTCTAATATGATCTGCAACAGCCCGTTTGGCGACCGTTGATTCCGGCGCAAGAAAATCAAATGCATGCGGCACGCCCGGATGTATGTGCAGTTCTACCGGGACGCCAGATTTAAGCAGAGAAAATGCATAGGCAACATTTTCGTTGCGAAAGATGTCAAGGAAGCCAACAACGATGTACGCCGGTGCAAGCCCTTCAAAACGGTTCTGACGCATAGGTACGATAGCAGCGGATACGTCATCCGAACCTGGTTCCGCACTCATAGATGCTTTCCATCCGGTGTAGTTGCTGTCATAGTTCCAGACTGCGAAAGGCGCCAATGCTTCGTCTTCCACCGTTGTTCTATCGTCAAGCATAGGATATAACAGGATTTGCCTGGCCAGCCGGATGCCCCGGTCCCTGGCAAGCATTGCTGCTGATGCGGCGATGCCTCCGCCGCCGCTATCTCCCATAATTGCGATCCTTTCAGGGTCGATTCCACGTTCGGCTGCGTGGTCAATGAGCCAGATAATTGCGGCAAGTACGTCCTCAGCGAAGCTTTCATCCTTTCCGGCAGGTGGTAGGCGGTAGCCGACCGAGAGGAAAGCCACATCCGTACGATGTACAAAATCAGCGACGATCTTATCATAAAGATCGACCGACCCTGCAAGCCTGCCGCCGCCATGAACGTACACAACAGCAGCCCCTGTCCCGGCGCCCGGCTTGGTATACCATCTTAGGGTAATTTCCTTACCATCTTTACTAAAGCAGAAAAACGTTGAGCGTTTTATATCTTCATGTACAGGAAGATATAGGTTAAGATTCTTGTAGAAATCGTTAGCGTTGTCCCTTAATCCCTGCCAATCACCTTTTTTTACGGCTTCACCTGGTGGGTGATTGCTTAAGAATGAACCAAGTGCTTCAGCAACTTCAGAATCCAACTGGTAAGGAGCGTTTCTATTGAGTGTTGCCTGTTTTTCCATATGATGCTTTTTATCACTCAAAGATCGACATCCAGGTTAAAGATAATTTTGCCAAATCGGGGTAATGTTTAGCCCAAATGCCGTTGTTATCATCAGGTAAAGTTTGGGAATGAACAGATAAAACGCACCACCTGGTCAAAACGTGGCAACATCAATCCGGTAGCGCGCTTCCGGCTAATTGTCACACCGTTTCCTAGTGCATTTTGTTTGCAATTAACATGTCAGTTAAAATACCATCAAAGCCTATACAGCAAAGGGATTCTGGGGGAAAAACTACATTGTGCGTTTTGTTTGTGCACTCCCAGATGGTAGACTTTGATCCGTTATTTACTTGATCCTTAAAAAGCATGATTTTTTGACACCCCAGAAAATAAAAAAGCCTTACAAATCAGTGCTTGTAAGGCTTTTGTGTGCCCAGAACAGGAATCGAACCTGCACTACCTTGCGATAACCAGATTTTGAGTCTAGCGCGTCTACCAATTCCGCCATCTGGGCAATCCCGCAATCGCGGGGACGCAAATGTAGAAAATTTTCCCGGAAACCCAAATAAAAATTCTGAATTGGGTTATTCCGTAAATTGGCCCATGCAAGTAACTGATACTACCATCCACATCGGCCTTATAAGGGAAGAAAAAATACCACACGATAACCGGGCCGCATTTACACCACAACAATGCCAATGGATCTTACAGAACTACCCCCACGTAAGCATCACCGTACAGCCCTCGCCACACCGCTGCTTCACGGATAGCGAATACACGCAGGCAGGTATTCCGCTGGCAGAGGACCTCTCCCACTGCCACATCCTGCTGGGCATTAAAGAAGTGCCCAAGGAAAAGCTGCTCCCCGGCAAAACCTACCTCTTCTTTTCCCATACCAAAAAGCAGCAGCCTAATAATCAGGCAATGCTGCAGCATATCATAGACCAGCACATTACCCTGGTGGACTATGAATGCCTGGTACATGAAGACGGGCAGCGCATCCTCGGTTTCGGTTTTTTTGCCGGCGTGGTAGGCGCGCATAATGGATTACTGGCCTATGGTAAACGCACGGGCCTGTTCACTTACCGTCCGGTACATACCTGCCACGACCTGCAGGAGCTTATCAAACATTACTTCGGCATTAAGCTGCCGCCCCTGAAGATCGTGATCACCGGCTCCGGGCGCGTGGCTGCAGGCATCCTGGAAGTAATGGGCATGCTGGGTATAAAATACATTACCCCGGAGGAGTTCCTCATTAACAGCTATGCCTACCCCGTATACACGCAGCTGAAAGCCGGTGAGCTGTACCTGCGCCGCTCCGATAAAACCTATAGCCGCGACGATTTTCACACCAGCCCTGAAAATTATGAATGCCGCTTTCTGCCCTACGTTACGGCCAGCGATATTTTGATGAATGGCATCTATTGGGAAGAAGGTATCGCCCCGCTTTTCACCTGGAACGATCTGGCTAAGGATAACTTCCGCATACAGGTGATTGCCGACATTACAGACGACACCAACGGCTCCATCCCCTGCAACCTGGGCGATTCCACCATTGCCGACCCCGTGTACGGCGTTGACCGTATTAGCCGGGAACGTACGGCCCCCGGCCTCTCCCGCTCCATAGATATGATGTGCGTAAGCAACCTGCCCAATGAGCTGCCCCGCGATGCCTCCCAGTACTTCGGTGATCAGCTGATGAAATACGTGTTTGAAGAGCTGCTGCAGCCCTACAGCACAACCATCGAAAATGCTACCATCGCTAAGAACGGGCAGCTCACAGAAAGATTCGCCTACCTGGAAGGATATGTACAGGACCGGGTATCCGGCCAATGAATAGAAAGTGTATCTTTACACCAGAGTCTTTTCCCCGTCATTTCTAATTAGGACAGTTTATGCGCATTGCCAACGCCCCAATTATTATAATAGCATTGCTATGCTGTATCATATTTGGCTGTAAAAGAGAGCTAAGCCGGGAAATACCGTACCCGGGCGGCATTACAGATACCACAGGGACAGATACTACAGATACAACCGGCACCAATCCGCCGGATACCGTAGTGAATATAGATAGCTTTGCCAACTTTGAGCTGGTGGTCAGCGCCGGCAAATGCGCCAATTTCCAGGTGCAGGGTCAGTATGTTTCCGGTGAATACTTAACGGAAAATGAAACCGTAACCCTGCAGGTGAATGTTATTACTCCGGGCAGATGGTCTGTTGTCAGCGGCACTGTTAATGGCATCACCTTCTCTGACGTAGGCATTTTTACCACCACAGGCATACAAACTATTTCCCTTTATGGCTCAGGTGTTCCCGGTGAGTTTGGGACCACCCTGGTACCGGTGTCCGTAGGCACTACCAGTTGCAGTTTTCATGTGCCGGTCAGTGAACATTAGGGTTTATAAATAGAGGTAATAAGGTCGCAGCAACGCCACAAATTCCGGCGTATACACATTTTGCTTTTCATAGATAGCTAAGGATGTTATTGCCGGTGCAACCCGCTGCCGGCTGAAAATACCTACTGTGCGGAAATACCCATGCTGCACGCTTTGTTTCACTTCCAGTATTTGTTGAGGATGATAGCCGGCAGCTTCCGCCAGTTGCCCAAAGCCCTGGAAAGCCGCATACGGCAGCAATACAGAAAAGCTGCCCTCCGGCTGCAAATGGGCGCTGATAGCTTGCAACAGCCCCTCATAGCCTAGTGTGGTAGCGTGCATAGCCTGGTTGCGCAGGGTATTGCCGCTTTTTAAGCTGCCTTCGTAAAAGGGAGGATTGGTAATAATATGATCGTATAAGCGGGTAACCGGCAAGGTACGTATATCCGCCTGCGTTACCTGCAAATGCGCTGCCCAGGGCGATGCTACAAAGTTTTGCCGTGCCTGCGCCGCTGCTGCAGCATCCAGTTCTACGGCCGTAATATTGGCCGGTATCTGCTGCGCCAGCATCAGGCTTAACAACCCAGTACCGGTACCAATATCCAGGATGGTTTTCACAGATTGCGTCAACAGGTATTGTGCTGTAAAAGCTCCCTGCAAACACGCATCCGTACACACTTTCATGGCGCATTCATCCTGCTGAACCTTAAACTGCTTAAACTGAAAATAATTATTGGACATAAGAATCAAAATCCCGCTCTCGCACTCACCCCGGTCTCCAATCCCACAAAATCACCTGCCTGGTATTTATACCAGGCCGTCATAGCAATCATGGCGGCATTATCCGTGCAGTACTCAAACTTGGGAATATAGGTTTGCCAGCCGTATTTTTCGCCATACTGTTGTAAGGCATTCCGCAGGCCGGAGTTAGCGCTTACACCGCCCGCAATGGCTATTTGCCGGATGCCGGTTTCTTTGGAGGCCTTTACCAGCTTATGCAGCAGTATGCTTATAATACGCTCCTGTACCGATGCGCAGATGTCTGCCAGGTTAGCCTGCACAAACCCGGGATCTTTTTGCTGATGCTCCTGCAAAAAATACAGGATAGCAGTTTTTAATCCGCTGAAGCTGAAATTTAAACCCGGTATCTGCGGTTCGGGAAATTTGAAACGGGCAGCATTCCCCTCTTTCGCATATTTATCTATTAACGGGCCGCCGGGATAAGGCAGTCCCAATAGCTTGGCGCTTTTATCAAAAGCCTCTCCTGCCGCATCATCCAGCGTTTCGCCGATCACCTGCATTGAAAGCGGGCTATCGCAACGCACGATCTGGGTATGGCCGCCTGATACCGTTAAACAAAGAAAAGGAAAGCTGGGTTGGGGATCGGCTATGAAATTAGCCAGCACATGCGCCTGCATATGATGCACGGCTATCAGCGGTATCTCTAGTGCCAGGGCCAGGGCTTTGGCAAAACAGCTGCCTACCAGCAGGGAGCCTATCAGCCCGGGGGATTGTGTAAAGGCAATGGCGCTCAGCTCACTGCGGTCCACACCGGCCTTCTTCAGGGCCATGTCCACTACAGGTACAATATTCTCCTGGTGCGCGCGCGATGCCAGCTCCGGCACCACGCCCCCATATTGCTCATGTACGGTTTGATTGGCAATGATATTGCTTAACACCTTACCGTCGGTAAGTACGGCTGCACTGGTCTCGTCGCAGGAAGATTCTATAGCTAAAATATGTACGGGCATGGGTGCAAAACTACAGCATTTGCAGCTTTTATTGCGCCTTAATACAGTCTATGCGTACCAGCTTGCCCGCCATGCAGGCCGACATTTGCCCACGCAGCTCCGTATAATTCACCCGCACACGCTGGCCGGGTTGCAGGTGAAAGCTGGTGTCTATAATGGCCAGTGGCTGCAAACGGGTATGCGCACTGTCGTTCAGTACGATCATTAACCCGCAGCCATCCAGCCCCCTCATGTCCATTACAATGCCTTCATAACGGCAGTCGCGGGTATTGATCTGGTTAGTGGTTGAGCAGGAATAGGCAAAGGCAGCCAGGCAAAATGCAGCAATGTATATACGAAGTTTCATACACAGACAATGTTTGGTCATGAAAGCGCGAAGTTAATATTCCGCATTCACTTTTCATGTTAATTGCTCCGGATGGCAACCACCGGATCTAGCTTAGAGGCAGAAAAAGCAGGTATAAACCCGGCCACAATACCCACAATAGCCGATATGCTCAGGCCAAGCACAATGTTCTTGAGGGATAAGGTAATGGTGAAACTCTGGCTGCCCGATGCCAGTAACGTACCCGTATACACGATCAGCAATCCAAAGCCCCCGCCTATCAGGCACAATACAATTGCTTCCAGCAGAAATTCCATCATAATTACGCTGCGGCGCGCACCAATGGCCTTTTTCAGCCCAATGATGTTAGTACGTTCCTTCACCGTCACAAACATAATATTGGCTATACCAAACCCACCCACTATCAGGGCAAATATGGCAATGATACCCCCGGCAACATTCATGATAGAAAACAGCCCGTTCAGGTTATCGCTTAGCGTAGTGATCTCGTTCAGGGAAAAATCATCTTCCTCACGTGGCCGTAAACGGTGCATGGCGCGCTCAACGCCCCGCAGTTCGTCTTTCAGCTGTACCAGCGGCACATTGGGGGCCGCTTTCACCATAATATAGGGATCGCCGAAACGGCGTTCGTCCATAATAGTACGCCCGTAACCGTAGGGCACTATTACCGCGTTATCATAATTAATACCACCCAGCAGGCTTTCTCCCTTTTTCTTCAGCAGGCCTATCACCTTACAGGGGCGGCCGGCCACCTGCACCGTCTTATTCAATGCGGCGTCCGAGCTGCTGAACAGTCCTTCCCAGATGTTGGCGCCCAGTATCACTACATTGGAGCTGTTCTCGTTACCTGTAAAATAGCGCCCGTTAATGATCGCCGGGTTCTGGATCTTATCAAAATCCTGTGATACCGCCATCACCTCTACCCCATCCATATAATCATCCCGGTATTCTATTTTTTTGCTGTAAGCCGAAAAAGCAAATGCAGCAGAAGAAGCGCTCTGCACCTTATCCTGTATCACCTTCAGCTCCTTGTGCTCAGGCTCCGGACGGTTCATGTATTTCCACCAGGGATATTCGCCCCCGCCGCCCCAGGGCCATTTCTGTATGTAGATCACATCACTGCCTAATGCCTGTACATCACTGCGGATGTTATTTTCCATACTGTCGGTAACGGTAAAAACGGCAATAATGCAAAAGATGCCAATGGTAATGCCCAGTAGGGAGAGAAAAGTGCGTAGCTTATTCACTTTCAGCTCCAGCAGTGCCATTTTAAGGCTGTTCCATAGTATTTTAAGGGTAGCTAACATATTCCAAATATAAACTATTAAGTTAATAGTTAAGTAGTCCACGGTCGATGGTCCATAGTCCATAGCATACACCACATAATAAGTTTATCCAGGCCATGGACTATCGACCATGGACCATGGACCCAAAAATTTTACCTATTTTTGCACCCATTTTACAAAAATTACGAATGAAGTACTCCAGCGAGATCAACAAACGGAAAACATTTGCCATCATAGCCCACCCGGATGCCGGTAAAACCACCTTAACGGAGAAATTCCTGTTATTCGGCGGCGCCATTCAAACAGCCGGCGCGGTAAAATCCAATAAGATCAAGAAGCACACCACCTCTGACTTTATGGAAATTGAGCGGCAGCGCGGTATCTCCGTTGCTACCTCCGTTATGACCTTTGAATACCGCGATGTGCTGGTAAACCTGCTGGATACCCCCGGCCACAAAGACTTTGCGGAAGATACCTACCGCACTCTTACCGCGGTAGACAGCGTGGTGCTGGTAATTGACTGTGTAAAGGGCGTGGAAGAGCAAACCGAAAAGCTCATGGAAGTATGCCGCATGCGCGATACCCCCGTGATCATTTTCGTGAACAAAATGGACCGCGACGGTAAAAACCCTTTTGACCTGCTGGATGAGCTGGAAGAAAAGCTTAACATCAAAGTACGCCCCCTGAGCTGGCCCATTAACGGTGGCACGGATTTTAAAGGCGTGTATAACCTCTATAATAAAAGCTTTGTATCCTTTTTACCCAATAAAAAGGCTACGGACGATGATATAGTGCCGCTGGCCGACCTCAGCTCCAGCTATGTGGATGAACACTTTTCCGCAAAAGACGCCGCCCAGCTGCGCAACGATGTAGAGCTGATAGAAGGCGTATATGATCCCTTTGATAATAAGCCCTACCTGGAAGGCAAACAGGCCCCCGTGTTCTTTGGCAGTGCAGTGAATAACTTTGGGGTAAAAGATCTGCTGGATACCTTTGTGGAGATAGCACCCGTGCCCCGCGACCGGGAAGCCAGCACCCGCCCTATTGCCGTAGGGGAAGATAAGTTTAGCGGCTTTGTATTTAAGATCCATGCTAACCTGGATCCCCGCCACCGCGACCGTATTGCATTCCTGCGGGTATGCTCCGGCCGTTTTGAGCGCAACAAATTTTACCACCACGTACGCCTGGATAAAGATGTGCGCTTCAGCAACCCTTACACCTTCCTGGCCCGTGAAAAGAATGTGGTAGATGATGCCTACCCCGGCGATGTGGTAGGTCTTTTTGATACCGGCAACTTTAAGATCGGCGATACCCTTACCGAAGGCGAATCTTTTTACTTCACCGGCATTCCCAGCTTTTCACCGGAGCTGTTCAAAGAGCTGGTGAATAAGGATCCCATGAAAACAAAGCAGCTGGAAAAAGGCATCCGCCAGCTAACAGACGAAGGCGTGGCCCAGCTGTTCACCCAGCATGGCGGCAACCGCAAGATCATAGGCTGCGTGGGCGACCTGCAGTTTGAAGTGATCCAGTACCGCCTGTTGCAGGAGTACGGTGCAGCCTGCCAGTTCAATACCCTGCCCTTTTACAAAGCCTGCTGGATCACCGGCAACAAACAGAAGATCGAAGAATTTACCCGTTTCAAACAGGCTAACATTGTAGAGGATAAGGATGGCCACCTGGTATACCTGGCCCAGTCTGAATGGTACCTGAATACGGAACGTACCAACAACCCGGAAATAGAGTTTCACTTTACTTCAGAAATACACAAGTAAATGTGCGGATGTGCAAATATGCAGATGTGCAGATGATTTGAACTTCATTTGCACATCTGCATATCTGCACATTTGCACATCTTTATCTTTCCGCTTCGCGTAAATCGTTTTCCCGAATGCATAAATACCTTTATGCAGGGCCGTCTTATTTTTGCATCATTCAATTAACACGTGGTAAAGCAATTTGCTTTCTTGAAATAGCAACGTAGTTTATTTGAGTTGGTCGTACAAAAAAAGCCGCACCTGTTCCCGGGAGCGGCTTTCTTCAATTATAAATTACTTAATTACTCCTGCTTGTTATACTGAAACAAAAACTCCCCCGTCGTATTCCCCTGCTTCCCTTCCACCTTCACATCCAGGTGGGTTTCGCTTTTCCAGCGATAGGTGATCTTTTTAGGGAAATCATTGGCGGGGTTCTCGGCTATAAAGCCAATGGGTTTTAATACGGTGAGCTTAACGCGTGCCGGTGTATTATTGGCCTGCCCCGTCATAACAGGGATATAATAAATACCATCTGCAGCGCGTATCAGCTGCATACTTTCCTGCAGGCTGCTATCCCTGCCAACAATACGCCAGGTATGGCCCTGCCAGGTGGAGTCATTTACCTTATGCCACTGCTCCGTGATCACACTTTCCCGGGTACGCATGTTCCAGGTGCCTTCCAGCAGGTTTAAATAATGAAAGTTCTCGGTACGGGCCTGACCCGCAGCCGTAGCCCCCCATAGGGTTAACAGCAGGAACAGGCTACTGCTGCACCACCGCTTCTTCTCCATATATCTGGTGTTTGTATTTCAGGGAGGGAGATGTTATGAAAGGTCCCATGTCTAATGCTTTCCACTTTTCATCCACCTTCTGGATAGTAGCATCATCTGCCACAATAATATTGGGCCAGTCACGCTCAAAGTTATCCAGGATGCGGGTTTTCAGCGTACCATCAAAGCCAATACCCGCCCTTCTTTTACCATTGGGCAATGGCAGGTTCACTACAAAGCTGTCGCGTTTAGGGTCCAGGTTATTGCAAAACCGCCACAGGGCAGATGGCAGGTCGCTTACATCCACGGTATGTTCTACATACAGCACCATTTTAATGCCTGCCATTTCCGGCAGTTCGTATAAACGGTCGTTCAGCTCTTTAATATGAAAAGGCCGGTTCTTTTCCACGGCTACCAGCAAACAGGAAATATCCATTTTCAGCAGCTCCGCATTCACACCCTTTATTTCCGGAAACCGCTCCAGCAGCATCGCTGTATTAAATTCGTGATTGATAGTTGACCATTCGTAATTCCCGTCCGTCTCTTCCTCGTGCTTCCTTGTTCCGTCAATGCACATTTTACCGCCAAAGCCCATTTTAGAGCAGGAATGGTCCAGCACATCCATAGGGCCCTGGCTTAAATAAATATCCGTAGCAGGGTTCAGGTGGCGGAACACATACTGCGCCAGCTGTTTGTAATCCTGTATGCCGGTGCCTTCATCCGTTACTACCAGTATTTTATTGAACATCATTTGCCCGGCGCCCCACATAGCGTTCATCACTTTCTGCGCCTGGCCGGCATAATCCTTTTTGATCTGCGCAATTACCAGGTTATGGAACACGCCTTCCACCGGCATATCCATATCCACTATTTCCGGAACCAGCGTCATTTTTATAGGCGCCAGGAAAATACGTTCTGTGGCCTTGCCTATCCAGGCGTCCTCCTGCGGCGGTATGCCTACTATCGTTGAGGGGTATACGGCGTCTTTGCGGTGGGTAATGCAGGTTACATGAAAACGGGGATACCAGTCGGCCAGGGAATAATAACCGGTATGGTCGCCAAAAGGCCCTTCCCATATCAGCTCTTCTCCGGGATCTACATATCCTTCTATAACAAAGTCCGCATCTGCAGGCACTTCCAGCTCGGGCTGGGTTATACATTTCACCAGCTCCACTTTCCGCTTGCGCAGGAAGCCGGCCAGCATATATTCATCCACATTTTCCGGTAAAGGAGCTGTAGCAGAATAGGTATATACCGGGTCGCCGCCCAGTATAACTGCTACGGGCATACGTTTGTTCAGCTTTTTGTACTCCATAAAGTGTTTGGCGCTCACTTTATGTTTATGCCAGTGCATACCGGTCATGGTTTTATCAAACACCTGCATGCGGTACATGCCTACATTACGGCTGCCATTGTTCGGATCTTTGGTGTGTATTACCGGCAGGGTTATAAAAGGGCCGCCATCCTTAGGCCAGCATTGCATTACCGGTAGCTTAGTAAGGTCAGGATCGGCCATCACTACTTCCTGGCAGCTGCCTTTGCCGCCTACCACCTTGGGCATCCAGGAGGCAAACTGGCTAAGTTTGGGCAGCATGGATAATTTATCCAGGATGCTTTCTTTGGGTTTCGACAGCATTTTAAACAGCCCTTCGATCTCCGAAGCCACATCATCCAGCTCCTGCACGCCCAGCGCCAGGCACATACGTTTATAGCTGCCCATGGAGTTTATCAGCACAGGGAAATCATATCCCGTGTTCTCAAACAGCAGGGCCTTGCCCCCGCCCGGCGATTTGCTCACCCGGTCGGTGATTTCAGCTATTTCCAGCTTAGGATCTACATAAGTTTTGATGCGTATCAGCTCTCCCGCCTTTTCCAGCGTATCAATGAAGTGTTTAAGATGCTTGTATGACATAGCGAAATGAAAAGACAAAGTAAGCTCAAAAATATGTCAATAAAAAATGTCCCGCCACGGAACTAATCCATGACGGGACTTTACCTATTTCAATCTTCATCTAAACATTTCAGCCAGCACAAGGCATTTTCACAATATATATTAACGGACAAATGTAACACCCGCATTAATCACCACGTGAGCACGCGGTCTTGCCGGGTAATAAACTACAGGAGGAGGTGGTGGCGGAGCAACATATACCGGGGGGCCATATACTACCGGACGTTCATACACTACAACCCTGCGGTCCCTGCACTCATTGTAATACCCGCCATAATAACGGCGGTCATCGCAACGGTCTCTTTTCCAATGTTTGTAATGTCCCGGAGGTCCGTAATAGCCCCTTCTTTGCGCCTGAGCAGATAATACGATGCCCCCTAACAGCAGCATCATGAATAGTACGCGTTTCATGCTGTTTCAATTTTAGTTCTTAATAATTGTTGTGAGCAGATGGTAGATGCTACCTGAGAATGGTCAAAGGTGGATTGTGTTTTTCGGTTTGCCGGTTGATAGATTTAAGTTAGCAATGATACGGTGTATATTTTATAACAGGTAGTTGAAGCGTCCCTCCTGGCGGGCCTTTCCGGCTCCTACTCTCTTCGCGGTTTCTGATCCTTATGGCGGTTGCCGGCGGGTCATTCGCTTCTTATATACCTGTTCTGATGCATATAATTCAAAGAGTATGCCAAATAAAAAAATCCCGTCAACAAGATAGTTGACGGGATACCTTTTTTTATTGTGGACTTTGTTGGGGGCGAATGATTGTACGCATAACCAACAAGTACTATGCCAAAACGGGTGCTGTACCTAGTATTTGGGACAGCTGGAAAACTTTTGTTTGCCGAACATACCGCCACCGCCTATACGATAAGTGAGGGTTAAGCCGGAAAAGATGTACCAGTCCTTATTTTTATCAGATCCTCTGATAGTGCCGTCTGCAGGGTAAGTACCGGGCGTAATGCCTTTGGTGTTCACCTCATCGCCGCGGTACGCAAAATCAACAGCCTCCTGCCCTCTCCAGTATCTTAACCGGGTGGCTTCATCAACATAGGTTTTGCTTACATCATCCAGGTAATCCGTAAAGGTTTTACGGAAACCGATCTCCAGGCCCAGGGTCCAGGTATCATTCAGCATCACTTTTATACCCGCGCCAAAAGGGATGGCAAACTGGTGCAGCGCATACTGCCTTCTGTCCGGGTATTCCGCAAGGTTCTGCCCTTCGGTGCTCAGGCGGCGCAAAGGAACTGTATTGCCCAGCGAATCTTTTGTAGTAGGATAGAACTGGAAAAGCGCGATCCCCCCAAATACATAAGGAGTAAAGCCTTTCTCGTAAATATCCAGGAAATTAAATTCTGCAATAAAATGCCCATCCCATATCACAGAACGGAAGCTCAGGTTGCGCCGGATCAGGTCCTTACTTTCATTGGTGCTGTCGGCGCCTGCAATATGGCCCCAGTTCAGGCCGGCCCGTAAGGTCAGATAACGGTTGATGTCTCTTTTTACCATCAGGCCCAGCGCAGGACGCGTATACTTCATATCTACCCGCTGCTGTGCAAGATCGCCGCTGTAATTACTGATCCCCGCAAAGCCACCAATATGCCAGTCTTGTGCAAACGCGCTGAGTGGGGCCAGAAAACTAAGCAATAGTACCCATTTGATCTGTTTCAACTTGATAAGGTTTTTTTAAGAGGCTAATAGAATTATTATTAATAACGTTAAAAAATTGCAAAAAAGTATAAAGTTATAAGTTTCAGTTCCCCGTTAATAATTTTTTCTCCATTCCTGGTAAAAACATTAATTTTATTTTAATTGGCAAAAATACATTATTTATTGTTTTTTACATACACCTATAAACGACTGTTTGCCAACAACTTAATCTAACCTCACTAAAACCTTAATCTGCTAATGAAGCCCAAAGCGCCCACAAAAGATCAATTGGAGCAATATGCACTGCGCGGTCTGGGGTATGCCGATGATCACGTAATGGAATCCTTTAACATGAAGGAAGTATCAGACTGGCTGGGGATCTCCTACTCTTATTTTTATCACATCTTTGCAGAGATCATGGGCGAACCTTACTGGCAGTACGTAAAACGCCATCGCCTGGAACTGGCCGCCGGCCTGCTGCGCCACAGCGGGTATAACATCGGGGAGATCAGCGACCTCTCAGGCTACGCTACCATGGCCGCTTTCACCAAAGCCTTTACCAACCATTTCGGCGGCAGCCCGCGTTACTTTCGCCGGATAGAAGAGCTGCCCAACGAAAAAAGAACCCTGGAAATGACGGCCATGATCACGGCTGTACATGCCCAGCAAGGCAGCACCATCAGCAACTTTTTCAGCTTTGAAAGGGCCGAGCATGTAATACTGCCCGATTCCATCATGTACTACACCCTCATCTCCTACGGCCAGGATCCCATAGCCCAGCTGGTAATGAGAATGAGCCGCTACGAGCAGCGCTTCCGCAAAATGCTGGACCTGCTGGATCTGCCCCAGGGTAAAATTATTACCGGTACGCTGGATGCCGTGCCGGTTACCGATTATGAACGGCTAAGCATGTTCGCCGGTGTATGCATTCCCGTTAAGGATACCCAGGCCAATATCCAGTTAAGCGAGCAGGTAAAGAATTTAATAAGGAAACGCATTTCAGGCGGCCATTACCTGCGCCTGCAGGTGCCGCTGGACTTTGTAAGCGCCGGGGTGCCCATGTACGACTTTATTAACCGCTGCTGCCGCGAAGGCATTTATAAAATGAGCGGTAATCATTTCTTTATGTCACTCACAGGTCCCAATTTGTGCGAGATCTATATACCCTACATGAAGAATATCTGATAATGTGCTAATGTGCAGATGTGCAAATGACGGATTACGCTTCAATCCATCTGCACATCCGCATATTTGCACACCTGCACATCTATTTAAACACTGCCTTAAAACAGTTAGTCGAAGTATTCTCCCCGTCTTTTGCATTGGTTTTACGGCCGTAGTATTCATCCAGGAAAGCCCCTGCCGGCGACCATACCGTTTGCATCATGCCCTGGTACATGGGTTTCAGCTCTTTGGTAGCATCCCTGCGAAAATGATCCAGGTCATCCAGCTGGGCTACAGCTACCTGCGGTTTGCGCCAGGGGCAGGTGATCACGCGCAGGCCTTTCATGGCAAAATACACCGGCGTTTTATCCGGGCGGTCATAGTGCCAGTCGCAGATCATTACATCTTTCGGGATCAGGTCTATTGCACGGTGGGTATTATTCATGCTGGCCTCCCACATGCCCATACCCGTGGTTTTACCATCCAGCAGGCGGTCGCCCCAGATCCACAGCTCGCGGTGCTTCTCTGCCAGGTGATTGCGGAGTGTACTTACCTCGCCGGCAAAAAGCTCCGCTTTATCACGGCCGCCGCAGCGCGGGCATTTATCATTGCCTATATAAAATACTTCATCCATGCCGGCATGAAAAGCATCTGTTTCAAACGCATCGCAAATCTCATCCATCACATCAAACACCACCTTATGCACTTCGGGGTGCAGCGGGCAATAGCTTTTACAATAAAGGCCGTCTTCATTGGGCCATACATAATTAGCAGGCATTTTCACCTCCGGATTTTCATCAAACGCAGGGTATACCCGTAACAAAGTGCCGGTGGTTCCTGCCCAGGACTGGTGCCCCAGCAGGTTCACCTGTGGTATCAGACGTATGCGGTCTTCCTTACAGGCCTGTACCAGTTTGGCTACATCCTGTTTGGATAATGCACCGGGATCACTCAGCTCTGGGTGACTTTTATACTGGTAATTATAATCTATGCGCAGCACTAAAGTATTAATATGGCGGGGCGCCAGCTCCTTGTGAATGAAGGTGATAAATTCATCCAGCCCTTTTACAGAAGGCGCGCCAATGCAGAACCCGCGCACCGGCAGGCTGTCTAATGGATTGTATTTTGCTGCGGACTGGGCATGGCTGTCGGGCTGTACCAGCAATATCAGGCATAGCGGTAACAGGTATAGTAATCTTTGCATCTGGTTAAATTGGTTTAATCATTGATGATGTGATAGGCAGCTTAAACTACTAATAATAAATTGATAAACCAACTAACCAATAATCCTGTTATTTTTGAATAAATCTTTATATAAGATGAACGAGAGCAGACTCCCTTTTAATGCGCGCCTGGCCTTCACCCTGTTATCACTTATACTGATCATTTACATTGCACATTTCAGCGCCACCATCCTCATTCCGCTGGTATTTGCCCTGCTGGTGGCCATTATGCTGCTGCCGCTGGCCAACGTGCTGGAGAGCTTTCGCTTTTCCCGGGGCCTGGCCGCTTTTTGCGCAGTGTTCATCTTCATCATACTTTTATTCAGCGTAGTAGCCCTGCTTACTGCGCAAATGGGAGCCTTTGTATCTGACTTTCCGCATTTACAGCAACAGCTGGTAAAAAGCCTGGACTCCTTACAGCTATGGATAAACGAAAAGTTCCACATGAATGCGCATAAGCAAATGGATTACCTGGAGCAGCTGGCCATGGGTACCCTGGGCTCTGCCACCACCTTCCTGAGCCAAACCCTGGGCGCAGTATCCTCCATGCTGGTGTTCATTATTTTTGTATTGCTGTATTCCTTTTTCCTGCTGTTATACCGTTCCCTGCTTATAGCCTTCCTGGTAAGGCTTTTCCAGGAAAAACACCGGGAAAAGCTGTTGGATGTGATAAAACAAACCCGCATCATTATCAAAAGCTATGTGAGCGGGTTAATGATAGAAATGGTGGTAGTAGCCTTTGTAAACTGCGCCATCTTCTGGACGCTGGGCATTAAGTATGCCACCCTGCTTGGTATTATGGCAGCCGTTTTTAACATTATTCCTTACCTGGGCATTTTTACCGCCATTATTATCAGTATGGTGGTTACCATGACAACCAGCACCTTTGGCGCCAGCGTGCAGGTAGGTATTGCATTGCTCACCGTGCACTTCCTGGACAGTAATATCCTGCTGCCCCGTATCGTGGGCTCCAAGGTAAAGATCAATGCGCTGGTAACCATTATAGGCGTGGTAACCGGTAACCTGCTCTGGGGCATTCCCGGCATGTTCCTGGCCATTCCGATTATTGCCATCCTGAAGATCATTTTTGAGCATATTGAGGTAATGCAGCCCTGGGCCATTCTACTGGGCGAGCTACCGGAAAAGCCTAAGAAGAAAAAGATAAAGCTCACCACACCGGATGAATAAAGTATTTTCGCCTCCCATGTCACTCAATTTCCGTACTGCCCTCCTCTCCGATCTGCCGCTGATCGTAGATATTTACAACACTACCATTGCCTCCCGCATGGTAACGGCCGATACCGCGCCCGTTACCGTTGAAAGCCGTGAAAACTGGTTCCACGCCCACGTACCGGGTAAGCGCCCTTTATGGATGGTAGAAGCCGATGGCCAGGTAGCCGGCTGGGTAAGCCTGCAATCATTTTACGGCCGCCCGGCATACAATGCCACCGTGGAGATCAGCATTTACCTGCATCCTGATTTCCGCGGCAAGGGGTTGGGCAAAGCCGTGTTAAGCTACGCCATGGAGCAATGCCCGGCTTTGGGGGTTGAAACCCTGTTGGGATTTATTTTTGCGCATAACCAGCCCAGCCTGTTGTTGTTTGAAAAAATGGGCTTTGAAGAATGGGCCCACATGCCCGATATCGCTGAGCTGGATGGAATAAAACGGAGCCTGAAAATATTGGGAAAAAAGGTAAAGGGCTAAAGGAGTGACCGTTCAATACTTTCAATCCTTAAATTTGTGCTTTAACCATACCCCTGTTAATGTAAGATGGCCATATCCGTAAAAATCGACTTTGAGAACCTGTATGAGATAGATCACATTTCCGAAGACCTCCGCATCAGCACTTTTAAAACCGAGCTGGAAGACGGTACCTATTTACCACTGAAAGTGGAGATCAGTAATGAATGCCATACCCTGCTGCCTAATGTGTATAACCTGGCCTTTGGCCCGCTGGATAAAAAAGGCGAGATCAATGACAAGGCCCAGCTATCCCATAAGGATTATTCCCGCGTATTCTCCACCATACTGTTTGATGGGCTTAATTTCCTGAACAACAATAAAGGCCATTACCTGGGCATAGATGGCTCTGACAATGCACGGGCTTATATGTATTATATGTTCCTGCAAAGGAATTATGACTACCTGAGCAAGTACTTCAATATCTACGGGCTTAAATATTATGTGCGTATTACCCGCTTTGGCAAGAACCAGTACGATAATCCTTTTGATTTTACAGATATACAGCCGGTACCCGACCGCATCCTGAAAGGCAGCCGGCTGCCACCACCGGTTATGTACAACTATTTCATTTTCAATTCAAAAATTGCAGAATAGCGGGTACCCGCTCTCAACTTTTTTTTTACTCCGTTCCATTTTTTTCCTTAACTTTACCCACATGAAAGAATCCATAGAAGCAAAATTATTGGCCCTCACCAAAAAGGCCAAAGAAAACGGGGCTAACCTTAAAGGGTCAGGCGCTATCCGCAATGGGTCCTCTTTGCATAAAATAATTAAAACCAAAGAGCAAGCCGCTACCTTTATGAAGCTCTTGCAATCTTTATAATTTCATACGTTTTTCAATTTATCGAAAACCTGTCTGTTCAGACAGGTTTTTTTTATTCCATTATCAATCCTTAAATCCTTAATAATATGTGGTGGCTTTATGCATTACTCTCCGCACTTTTTGCCGCACTTACGGCCATATTTGCCAAAATAGGCGTATCAGAAGTGAACTCCAACCTGGCCACAGCCATCCGCACCATTATTATATTAATAATAGCCTGGGGCATTGTGCTGGCCCGCGGGGAGGCAAAAGGGCTCAGCAGCCTGTCTAAGCACAACCTGCTGTTCCTGGTATTATCCGGCATAGCCACCGGCCTTTCCTGGATCTTTTATTTTAAAGCTTTGCAATTAGGTAAAGTATCCCAGGTAGCCCCGGTAGATAAGTTAAGCGTGGCGCTCACGATCACCCTGTCCGTGATCTTCCTGCACGAAGCCCTTACCCTGAAAACAGCCATCGGGGCATTATTAATTATAGGAGGTACATTGGTGCTGATCTTTTAGGGGTAAATGCCGGGTGTTTCCCGTGTGTTTCCTATGGTTTTCCCATATGCTTCCCATGTGAATCCCTAGTGCATCCCATATTAAAAGCGCATGCACTTCCTGTTAAAAGCGCATACTGTTCATATTAAAAGCGCACTTAGTCTTCTTTGAGGGCCAGGTTTTCTATAAGATCAATACGGTACACACAGCGGTGGTCTCCGGAAACAATATGATCCGTACGGCGGATCTTTACTTCATCACCCAGGATGGTGCGGAAGGTCCTTAACTCTGATTGGCAGATATTTACACATTGGGCAGCTGCGCTGCAAATGGGACAATGGTTCTCTATAAAGGTAAAGCCGTTCTCATCCTTACGCCACTCTGCCAAAAAGCCCTCGGCAGTGCGCAGGGCAGCAAAACGGGCTATTTTATCTCCTACATCGGCAACGCCCTCCAAAGCAGCACGGTATTTTTCCAGCTGCTGGTTTTCCCGGGCGCTAATGATCTGGTCCAGCGCTTCCGGTCCCAGCTCATGACGGATGGTTTGCATCAGCTGCAGGGTCAATGCAGCATGGGTATCGGGGAAATGCGCATTACCCTGCGCGGTCAGATTCCATACCTGCACCGGCCGGCCTACGCCTTTAGCGCTTGTGGTGGCGGCCACCAACCCTTCTTCTGCCAGTTTCAGCAATTGCAAACGGGCTCCTTCTCCTGTCATGCCCAGTTCGGCAGCCAGGGAGGCAGCAGTTTGCGGTCCACGGGTCTTTAATAATACCAGAAACCGGTCGGCCGCAGCTTTGATCTTTGGCATATAATTTTCCAAGTACTTGCTTGTTTTATTGTAAATGTCGTAATTTTGTGCTATTCAAAAAAATATTGTTGTAAGGTTATACGACCTTTGCGGAAGCATCCCAACCGATCTTATCACGTTATAACAATTAACAAACTGATAATTAGATAGTTAATGAACGTTCTGATATTCAACGGCTCCATGGACGACCGGCCACATGCTACGGCAGGGCGGATAGCGGGCTACTTTGAGGATGCGTTCCGTCAAAAAGGCTTTACCACAGAGGTGTTTAGTCCGGCCAGCACAGAGATACCGTTCTTTGACCCGGCTAAGCCCGGTACACCGGCCGGCGTGCAGGCCATGTGTGATGCTTTTTGCAAAGCGGAGCTGCAGGTATGGCTTACCCCCTTATATCATGGCAGCATGACCGGGGTAATGAAGAACTGCCTCGACTGGCTGGAGCTTACCAGCAGGCATGGCCGCCCCTATTTAACGGGAAAGGTCGTAGCTTTGGTGAGTTGGGCCAGCGGCACCCAGGCCATGCAGGGTATTAATGCCATGGATGCTGTAGCCAAGGCTTTACGCGCATGGGTGCTGCCTTTTTCAGTACCGGTGTTAAGAGATCATTTATTTGAGCCGGATAGCAGTACCTTTGCACCTTTATACCGGAACAAATTTGACCAGATGATAACGTTACTGGCCGATGCAAGGCCCGTAGCCATATAATAAAAGCTGTTGGCCGCCAGCTTTTGGCAGTTCGCTGAAAGCCGCCGCTACCAGCTAAATTCTAAAAGCTAAAAGCTCTATATATATGATTACCATTTCAGAAAAAGCAAGTGAATATATTAAGGACCAGATGGTAAGGGAAAATCATGTACCCGGCACTTTTGTGCGCGTAGGCGTAAAGGGTGGCGGCTGCTCAGGCCTTGAATATGTGCTTAAGTTTGAGCAGGATGAACAGGCCGGCGACCAGGTATTTGAAGATAAAGGCGTTAAGATAGTGGTACAAATGAAAAGCCTCTTATATCTTTACGGCACAGAACTGGACTATTCGGACGGTCTGAATGGTAAAGGATTGTTTTTCAACAACCCGAATGCCACCCGGACCTGCAGCTGCGGGGAAAGTTTTGCCGTATAAGGTTAAAAGGAAGGAAGTAACCGTTTAAAGGATTTTAGGTTTACGATTTTAGGCCCGGGTGTAACAATCCTTATTCAAACTAAAATCACCAACCTAGGATCGTAAATCACACAAAGCAGTATGAGAAATAGTAATGAGATAATCGATGATATTGCCAACAAGGAATACGAGTATGGCTTTACCACCGATATTGAAATGGATATAGCGCCGGCTGGTCTTAATGAAGACGTGATCCGCTTTATATCTGCCAAAAAAGAAGAGCCGGAATGGCTGCTGGAATGGCGTTTGAAAGGGTATCAGGCATTCAAGAAAATGCAGCTTCCGAAATGGCAGCATTTTGAGATGCCTGAGATGGACTTTCAGAAAGTATCCTACTATGCAGCTCCCAAGAAGAAAAAACAACTCAACAGCCTGGATGAAGTAGACCCTGAACTGCTGGCCACCTTTGAAAAGCTGGGTATCCCGCTGAATGAACAGAAAGCATTATCCGGTGTAGCCGTAGATGCCGTGTTTGACAGCGTATCCGTTGCTACCACCTTTAAAGGCAAGCTGAAGGAAATGGGCGTTATCTTCTGCTCTTTTGGAGAAGCGGTAAGAGAGCACCCCGACCTGGTAAAGAAATACCTGGGTTCTGTAGTTCCCCACTCCGATAACATTTTTGCAGCATTGAACGCCGCGGTATTCTCCGACGGCTCATTCGTATATATTCCTAAAGGCGTGCGCTGTCCCATGGAGCTGAGCACGTACTTCCGTATCAACGCACAGAACACCGGCCAGTTTGAACGTACGCTCATCATTGCTGATGACAGCAGCTACGTAAGCTACCTGGAAGGCTGTACCGCCCCTATGCGCGACGAGAACCAGCTGCACGCAGCTGTTGTGGAGCTGGTAGCCCTGGACCATGCGGAGATCAAATACTCCACCGTGCAAAACTGGTACCCCGGCGACAAGGACGGTAAAGGCGGTATCTACAACTTCGTAACCAAACGCGGTATCTGTAAAGGTAATAGCAGCAAGATCTCCTGGACACAGGTAGAAACCGGCTCCGCCATTACCTGGAAATATCCCAGCGTAATACTGCAGGGCGATGATGCCATGGGTGAGTTTTATTCTGTAGCCGTTACCCGCAATAAACAGATTGCAGATACCGGCACCAAGATCTACCACCTGGGCCGTAATACCCGCAGCCGCATTATTTCCAAAGGTATCTCTGCCGGACAGGGAGAGAACACCTACCGTGGCCTGGTACAGGTAGGCCCCCGTGCACACAACGCCCGTAACTTTACCCAGTGCGATTCCCTGCTGATCGGTAACCGTTGCGGTGCGCATACGTTCCCTTACATTGAGTCCCGGAACAAAAGCGCCACAGTGGAGCACGAAGCCACTACCTCCAAGATCGGGGAAGACCAGATCTTTTACCTAAACCAAAGAGGGATTGATACGGAAAAAGCAGTAGCACTGATCGTAAACGGTTATGCTAAGGAAGTGCTGAACCAGTTACCCATGGAGTTTGCCGTAGAGGCGCAAAAGCTGCTGTCCATCACATTAGAGGGCAGCGTAGGTTAATTATAACGAATAAAACAACAGAGAAACACAAACAATATCATGCTGACGATTAAAAATCTGCACGCAGAAGTAGACGGAAAAGAAATACTGAAGGGTATAGACCTGGAGATCCGCAAAGGCGAGGTGCATGCCATTATGGGACCTAACGGTTCCGGCAAAAGCTCCCTGGCTTCTGTACTGGCAGGCCGCGAAAATTATACTGTAACACAAGGTGAGGTGAACTTTGACGGCAAAGAGCTGCTGGAACTGTCGCCCGAAGACCGTGCCCGTGAAGGCATGTTCCTGGCATTCCAGTACCCGGTAGAGATACCCGGTGTATCCAACATCAACTTCCTTAAAACAGCCCTGAACGAAATACGCGCCTATAAAGGCTTACCGCCCATGGAAGCGAAGGAGTTCCTGAAGCTTACCAAAGAAAAGCAACAGCTGGTAGAATTTAACGCAAACCTGATGAACCGTTCCCTGAACGAAGGTTTTTCCGGTGGTGAAAAGAAACGTAATGAGATCCTGCAGTTAGCCATGCTGGATCCCAAATTAGGCATCCTGGATGAAACAGATTCCGGTTTGGATATTGATGCGCTGCGTATTGTAGCCGGTGGTGTGAACAAGCTGCGTGGCCCGGAAAAATCTTTCCTGGTGATTACCCACTACCAACGCCTGCTGGATTATATAGTGCCCGACTTTGTACACGTGCTGTACAATGGCCGCATTGTAAAAACCGGTACCAAAGAGCTGGCGCTGGAACTGGAAGAAAAAGGGTACGACTGGCTGAAAGAAGCGGAAGTGCACGTCTAATTACTACCGTTACGTTTTAATAAACGAATAATAAGATAATGGATGTAGCAGGAGCACCTGCTACCATTATCATTAATTATTCTTTATTAATTATTAATTAAAAAGGATGACAAGCGATATAACAACACCATTTTACCAATATATCCTGGATGGGGGCAATGGGCTTACACCCAAGGAAGATGTGCTGTATGGCGTACGGCAGGATGCGCTGGCAAGGTTCCGTACACTGGGCCTGCCCGACCTGAAAACAGAAGCCTGGCGCTATACCAACATTCAGCGTGTTTTAAAGGAGCAGCCCTTTGTATTGCAGCAGCAGGCATTACCTGTAACGGCTGCACAGCTGGCGCCCGCTTTTATCCCGGAACTCTCCTGTTACCGCGCAGTATTGGTGAACGGCCACCTGCAACCGGAGCTCTCTGAGCTGCCAACTGCTAACGACATTACCATTACCAGGCTAAGCGAAGCCACCCAGCAAAAAGGCTTTAAAACCTTCTTTGACAAGCACCCGCACCTGGCAGATCAGCCCTTTGCTGCGCTGAACACCGCGCTTTTTGCAGACGGACTTTTCATAGAACTAAAAGCCAACGCAGTACTGGATAAACCTTTACATATCATTCACGTATATACGCTTACACAACATGCTTTCCTGCAACCCCGCCACCTGTGGATCGCACATCCGCATGCATCGGCTACGGTAATAGAAAGCACCCTGGGCCTGCATAATGATGCAGTAGCCTTTGTGAACAGCGTGAACGAAGTGGTGCTGGAAGAAAATGCCGAACTATGGCATTACAACATCCAGAACGCTGTACAGAACAGCCGGTACGTAAACCAAACCGCGGCCCGGCAGGAAACCTACAGCCGTTACCATCACTATAACTTTGCATTGCCGCAGGCTACCCTGATCCGTAATAATACCAGCGTAGCGCTGACCGGCAGTTATACAGAAACAGACCTGCATGGCCTGTACCTGGCTAACGCCAATCAGCATGTGGACAATCATACTTTTGTAGACCACCTGGTACCCCATTGCAACAGCAATGAGCTGTACAAGGGCGTGCTGCTGGATACTGCCAACAGCGTATTCACCGGCCGTATACATGTACACCAGGATGCACAAAAGACCAATGCTTTCCAGCAGAACAACAACCTGCTGCTGAGCGAAAAGGCCACCATCAACTCCCAGCCCCAGCTGGAAATATATGCAGATGATGTAAAATGCAGCCACGGTTTTACCGTAGGTCAGTTCAGCGATGAATCCCTGTTCTACCTGCGCTCCCGCGGTATTGGCGCGGAAGCCGCCAGGCACCTGCTGGTGAATGCATTTGCCTTTGATATCACCGACCAGGTGCATATCCCCGCCCTGCAGCACTATTTGACAGAAGAGATCAGAAATGTGATCAGCAATTAATAATTATGGATTGCGAATTGGTCAATTACGAATTATAACCGCGTTGATCCATTCGTAATTCGTAATTGAAAAATTCGTAATTGAAATGGACAACGTATCAACTCTCACCGCTCCGGCATTGGACGTAGCACGCATCCGGAAAGATTTTCCGCTGTTGCAGCAAGCCACCGTGTATGGTTTACCGTTAGTGTATTTTGATAATGGCGCTACAACCCAAAAGCCGCAGGTAGTGCTGGATACGCTGGAGCAATATTATACCGGGTATAACAGCAATGTGCACCGCGGTGTACACCACCTGAGCCAGAAAGCTACAGACGCTTACGAAGAAGCCCGCAAAACCGCCGCCGCTTACATTAACGCACAATACAGCCACGAAGTTATTTTTACCAAAGGCACTACCGACAGCATTAACCTGGTAGCCAGCAGCTTTGGCCGCACATTCTTACAAGCAGGCGATGTGGTGCTGATCTCCGCTATGGAGCATCATTCCAACATTGTTCCCTGGCAAATGATCTGTGAAGAAAAAGGCGCAGAGCTGAAGGTGATCCCCATTAATGAACGGGGCGAGCTGCTGATGGATGAATTTTCCCGGCTGCTCGATGGGCGTGTGAAAATAGTAGCCGTAACCTATGTATCCAATACCATGGGCACCATTAACCCGGTAAAGGACATTATTACACAGGCGCAAGCACGTAATATACCCGTATTGCTGGATGCGGCGCAGGCCATTCAGCACATTACCATAGATGTACAGGAGCTGCAGCCCGATTTCCTGGCCTTTTCCGGCCACAAAATATACGGTCCTACCGGTATTGGCGTGCTGTATGGAAAAGAGGCCTGGCTGAATAAAATGCCTCCTTACCAGGGCGGTGGCGATATGATCAAGACCGTGACCTTTGCCAAAACGATCTATAACGAGCTTCCATATAAATTTGAAGCCGGTACCCCGGATGTATCCGGCGCTATTGGCTTGGCTGCTGCCTTAAACTACCTGCAGCAGGTAGGGCTGGAAAAAATACAGCAATACGAGGAGCAGCTGATGGAATATGCCTTACAGGCATTACAGCAGGTGCCCGGCATCCGTTTTATAGGACAGGCCGCACGCCGCTCCGGCGCTATCTCTTTCCTGGTGGATGATATTCATCCCTATGACCTTGGCGAGCTGCTGGATAAACAGGGTATTGCCGTACGCACGGGCCACCATTGTACAGAACCTTTGATGGACCTGTTTAAGATCCCCGGCACCGTACGCGCCTCCCTCTCCTTTTACAATACTTTTGAAGAAGTGGATAAGCTGGTAGCTGCCGTGAACAGGGCTGCCGCCATGCTGCGCTAAATAACCGACGACAATGACGATCAACGAAAAACAGGATGAGCTGGTAGCGGATTTTTCCATGATGGAAGAATGGATGGATAAATACGAATACATTATTCAGCTGGGAAAAGAGCTGCCGCTGATAGCTGAGCAATATAAAACCGACGATAACCTGATAAAAGGCTGTCAGTCAAGAGTGTGGCTGCATACGGAATTAAAGGACGGTAAACTTTTCTTCACCGGCGACAGCGATGCGGTGATCACCAAAGGCCTCATCAGCCTCATGATATCCGTACTCTCCGGCCAAACGCCTAAAGATATTGCAGCCACCGAGATCTATTTCATTGACGCCATTGGCCTGCGCAGCCACCTGTCCCCTACCCGCTCCAACGGCTTACTGAGCATGCTTAAACAAATGAAGCTGTATGCAGTAGCCTATATGGCAAAAATGGAAAGTTAACGGACAATTCAATACTAAAAACATGGAAGAACTTAGCTTACGGGATCAGATAGAAGCCACGCTCAGAACCGTATATGACCCGGAGATACCGGTGAATATCTTTGAGCTGGGACTGGTATATGAAATTAAGATCGGCGAAAATAACCGCATAGGCATCACCATGACCCTTACCGCGCCCGGCTGCCCCGTTGCCGGCGATATTATAATGGAGGTAGATCAGAAGGTGCGTGCAATTGAAGGGGTAAGCGATGTGGATGTGCACCTCACCTTTGACCCACCCTGGACCAAAGAAATGATGACAGATGAAGCCCGGCTGGAGCTTGGGTTTATGTAAAGAATATAAAATCCTAAATGTAAAATTTTAAATGTAAAAGTGGAATGCAGCGAAGTTTGGCTTGGACCTGATCGCTGCATTCCACTTTTGCATTTTGCATTTAGAATTTTACATTTTACATTCGTTTGCTTTAGCTTAATTGTAAGCTGGGCTGCAACACCATTCCCAGATGAATATGCGCACCGGTATGGTACTGGTCTGCCGTCAGGATCTGCTCAAACATCTTTTTAGCCTGCGGCTTCTTACCCAATCCCAGCTGCCCTAAACCTATCAGGTAGTGGCAATGCAGGCGGTTACGGCGGTTCAGGTCATCATCCCAAATCAGCAGGTCAGGCAGCGACACGGCAAAGTAATCGATCTTCACCTCATCAAATAAATGCTGCTCCCCATAGTCTATCAGCTTATTAAACCGGCTGTGCGCTTCCGCAGTACGGTTCAGGCGCAGCAGGGCCAGGCCCTGGTAAAAGATCTTATCCGGCTGCTGATCATTATAATACATAGCGGCCGAAGGTACTGCCTGCCCGGTGGCGGCACGCTCCCAGCAGGCTTTGGCTTCTGCGGTTTTTCCCAAACCGGCATAGGCGCAGCCGCTCCAGTAATCAATATCATTTTCCTGCGCGCCATACAGCTTGCCTTCTCCCAGGTTATGCGGGTATTGGCGGGCCTGCTCCAGCAGCTGTAATGCTTTCGTATAGTCAGCAGCGTTAATGGCTGCCTTTGCCATTGAAACCAGGCTATACACATACTGGAAAGTTACCTTTCCTTCACCGCCTTCCCAGGGGTGAAAGTTACGCTGCATCAGCAGGTCATACGCTTCCTGGTGACGGCCCAGCAGGTTATATAAGGTGATCCTTTCCAGGAACAGATCATCACGGTCATTTACCAGCGCCGGGTATTTTTCCAGCATAAGCAGGCGGGTGGCAGCCGGTTTATTCAGGCGTTTGTACAGCTGATCCAGCTCCATACAAATGCGGGCATCGGTTTCATCCAGCGCAAAAGCTTTTTCAAGGCTGGCGGTGGCTTCGGCAGGCTGGTTACGTTTGTTATACAGCGCTAAGGCCAGGTTGCGGTGCACAGTGGTAAAACGGTCGTCCAGCTGCCGGGCTTTTTCCCAGCAGGCAATGGCTTTTTCATACTGGCGGAAATGGTACCAGTAGTTGCCCAGGTAATAAGGCGCACGCGCATCTTCCGGGTGCTGCTGTATGGCCAGCTGTAAGGCCAGGGCTGCCTCCTGCTGATGCGGGAAACAGTAATCCGGCGCAGCCTGTGCGGCCTTTTTCCAGTAACTGTGCGCCGCCGTTGTTTGGCCGGCTTCCCAGGCTGCAGATGCCATAAAGTACCACGCTAAGGGGTATACGCTGTTTTGCTGGTCAATGCCGGTTTGCAGCAGCTGTAATGCTTCCGCATACATGCCGGCAGCCTGGTAGTCCAGCGCAAACTCTATATAATTGTGAATGTTGCCGCGTAACAATACCTGCAGCTCCTGCAATACTTTTTGATCGTTCGTTAGCAGGTATTTTTCAAAGTGCGCACCGGTATTAAAATGATCCAGCTGCAGGGAGGCGTTTGCTAATTCCAACGCTGCTGCCTGTTCGCCCTGCTGCCGTAAAATGCTGATCAGCAGGTGGCGTGTTTTATGATGGTGCCAGTTGCCGTGCAGGGAGCGGGTAGCTTCATCCAGCGCAGCGTCCCAGTTTTGTTGGGTAGCGGAGATCAGCGCCAGCTGGTAATAACCGGCAGGCTGCCAGGCGGCATTCCAGGCGCCTTTGTAGAATGCGCCGTATGCTTCCGTTAAACGCTGCTGCCAGCGCAGGCACAGGCCCAGATTATAGTAAGGCTCCCCATCATACGGGTTGGGATTCCGGGTGGTTAAAGTATCAATAGCACGGCGGAAACATTTTTCTGCATCCTCCAATAACAAACGGCGCAGGTACCATTTTCCCAGGGCATTGTTGCAGCGCACATCTCCGGGATCGCGGCGCAGGCCTTCCTGGTAATAATCTACCGGGTTGTAGGTGGCATGCCGGTATTGTTCCAGGTGCAGGCCGGTAAGGTACAGCTGTTCAATCTCTGTTATATCTGCCGGCGCCAGTGCTGCGCGGGCTGCCAGGGGCATAGCTTGTATAGTATCCGGCGCAGGCTGCCATTCCAGCATTAGCTTACCCTGCTGGTTATAGATGGCAATGCGGTAACGGGTGCTTTCACCTGCATCTGTTAAAGCAATGGCTTCTTCCAGGTAAGCGGCGGGCAACAGGTCGGCCGTGCGGCTCCAGATCTCCGTACCCTGGTCATACAGCACAATGCGGCTTTGCGGGAAAACGCCGGTAGCGTAAAGCTTCAGCATAGCCGTACCGTTACTTACCTCCAGGTTCATCACCAGGTCTTTGCTGGCATTTTTCACTAACCCTACGTGGCTGTAAGGCATAAAGTACTGCGTAAAGCTTTTCTCCTCATAGGGCATCAGCCAGGAAAAATCCGGCTGGTTATCGGTGTACACACCGCACATCAGCTCTATGTAAGGCCCGTCTTCATCTGTAAGGTTGCGGTCCCAGGCCAGTCCAAAATCACTGTTACCCCAGGTCCACTGCTTTTTACCGGGCGATACGTGGTGATTAGCTACGTGCAGCAAACCGCCCTGCGTATCATGCTCATAACCGCCTACAAAATCGTAGCTGGAAGTTATGGCCATGTAAGAAGTAGGCACGGGTATATTGCGGTAGCGTGAAATATCTACACCCGCAGAATAATCCATTTTATAATAAGTGCCAGTAGCCACCGGAAAGCGCGAAACATCACGCTTGCCATGATCAAACACCGCATGTACATCCGGCGGAAATACCGACTGGTAGTGCTCATTCACATGCACTGCGGGGTTTGCCCACCATAAAAAGGTTTGCGGCAATGGAGTACGGTTATAGAGCTGCACTTTTATTTCCATATATGCCTTATCCGGGTACAGGGTAAAGCCGGCCATGCCTTTGGTACGGAACATCCTTTCCAGCTCACTGCACCATACGGTTACGCTGCCATCCGGGAAATGTTCAATGCTCCAGTCAACCGGCTCATACGTACCGGGGCGGTGGTGCTGGGGCCAGTTAAACTCTATGCCGCCGGAGATCCAGGGGCCGGTAAGGCCTACCAGCGCAGGTTTTATAACCTGGTTATGATATACAAAATGCCGTTGTTTTACTTTATCATAGGCGCGTTGTATACGGCCGCCCAGTTCCGGCAGGATCATAATAAGCAGGTAATCATTTTCCAGGAAAACGGCCTGCCATTCCTGGTCCGTTTTTTCATCCAATATTTTCTCTACTACCGGGTACGGATATACGGCGCCGCTGCTGCCCTGGTATACTCTTTTTTCCAGGAATACCGGATGTTTCTCAGGCTGCCCGATACCATAGGTTGGGATGCGGACGGCCTGCTGCCAGGCTTTAACTTCCATAACAAATTGTTGTATTTAAATGAGATAATGTACGCTTGTTAATTAGCGGCAAAATGCCGGTCGTCTGCAGTAGCTGTTGTGCCAATGGATTGTTCTATTTCTTCCAGCGTTTTGCCTTTTGTTTCGGGTAAAGAGCTCCTGATAAATATAAAGCCTGCAATACAGATCACCCCGTAGCCCCAGAACGTGCCGGAGGCGCCCAGGGCGCTGTTCAGCAAAGGAAACGTATATGTAAGCCCAAAGCTGGCCGCCCACAAGGAAAGGGTGGCTATAGACATCATACTGCCCCGTAAACGGTTGGGGAAGATCTCTGACAGCACTACCCAGGTTACCGGCGCCAGCGACATAGCATAACAGCCAATAGCCATTACCACCAGCAGCAGCAAAGGCCAGCCACTGAAATGCATAAAGTACAACAGGCCCATTATGGCGTAGATCATAGCTAAACCACCGGCACCAATAAGCATTAAACGGCGCCTGCCCCAACGGTCTACCGTATACATGGCAACCAGTGTGAATATTAAATTCACGCCGCCGGTGATCACGATATTCAGCAGTATCTGCGATACGCCGTAACCGGCCGCGGCAAATACTTCCTCTGCATAATTGAAAATAACATTGATGCCGCACCATTGCTGGAATGCCGCTATAACGATCCCGATCAGGAGGATACGCGACACGCCTGGTTTCAGCAGCTGCTGCAAACGTACCCGGGTATCGCCATCCGCAGTTTGTGTAATGGCCTGCAGCTCCGACTCCGCATATGCTGCACCGCCTATTTTGCTGAGCACCTGCCGGGCTTTATCCCCATAATTTTTAGTGGCCAGCCAGCGCGGGCTTTCCGGCAGCCAGATCAGCAGCAGCAGGAATAATGCAGAGGGCACCAGCGCAGCCCAGAACATAATACGCCAGCCGGTTTGCCCGTTCCAGGATTGCAGGATGAAATCGTCCGTAGCGCCGTTAGGTACCGGTTCTGCGATCAGCCAGTTAAAGATCTGCGCAGCCAGTATGCCTATCACCAGCGTAAGCTGGTTAATAGATACATATTTGCCCCGCAAATGGGCCGGTGTAACTTCTGCAATGTACATGGGCGACAGGTTGGAGGCCAGGCCAATACCAATGCCGCCAATAATGCGATACACCACAAAGCTCTGGAAAGAATGCGCTGCGCCTGTAAGCCAGGAGGATACCAGGAACAAGGCAGCAGACAGCATCAGCAATTTTTTACGGCCATACCGGTCGCTGAGGATACCGGAAATAGCCGCGCCTGCCAAACAGCCTACCAGGGCGCAGCTCATAGCCCAGCCCTGTGCAGCCGGTGATTGGGTGATACCAAAAAAGCGTTCGTAAAAAGGTTTTGCCCCTCCTATCACTACCCAGTCGTACCCAAAAAGGAACCCGCCCATTGCGGAGATCATGGAAATAATAAACAGGTAAAGGTGGTTGTATGTATCATTTTTCATAACAACGCTAAATTACGTTATCCCCCAGCCTGCTGACAATAGAGATTCTTTTTCATTTGATGGACAATTTTTCTGTTTTTTTTAACCATTCACCGTTACCGGCTGCATTATTATTATAAGAGAACTACCTGCTGCGGATCACCTGGCCGCTTTTGCTGCAACATCAGTACTGACGGGCATTAACAGGCATTTTACCACAATAGTCTGCGTGGCTACTGCCTGTCATTTCTACTCCGGTGCGCATTTTCACCTTCCTGTTAGCTGCGTTTTTTGTACATCACTCCACCACTATATAAAATTGCTTCAAATCCTTTATAATTAAGGCATTCGCAGGCACATTCCCATTTTACCCCTGTAATCTGATAATAATATTGTCCATTAAAAAGGTCAGGCCACTTTTGCGTGTTACGCCTGTGGTTGCTGCTGTTTGAGCTGGCCTGATGCTTGTATAGGCATAGTGTAACCAAAACCCAATGTTATGCTTACTTCATTAGTTGTGCTGGGTATTTTCCTTTTGCTCGTGATCATTTATATCGTATGGCCATACCGTGGCAGGAAGGGTACTATGAAAGAGAAATAAAACAATCACCTTTTAAAATTTATATTATGCAAACGAAAAATCAAACCGAACCGCGTCAGCAGGACAATGACCTGCAGGACCCTTCCAACAGCAAAAATTCTGGTCTTAACACACAGGACGACCAGGATCTAAGGTCACAGGATATCTCCAATGAAGATGAGGAAGATGAAGAAAATGATGATACCCCGGACCTGGATGAAACGGACCTCGAAGAGAATGATCTGTCAGACGAGGAAGCTGACAACATTGAATGGGACCCTAAACAAGGTAATGACAAAGATCAGTAAGGACCTCGATAGTTGATTGACCTCAAATTCAGAAAACACATGGATTGTAAATGTATTCACCGGGTACAGCTTTAACACACAAGGGGGAATTCGTTTACAATCCGTGTTTAAAATTCTACATCACCGCTTCAACTCCTGGCAACCGTGTACACCTGTAATGACAAAGGATCACCCCTGACAGCGGGTAGCGTCTCTTCTGAAAAGAAGTAACGGAATTTAATCACTCATCATAAAAAGTTAAGTCATGAAAAAGCATCTCACCGTTTTAGGCTTGGCAATGGCCTTTGGAGGCCTTGTTATAGCCCAGGGCACCATGCCCCATAATGTTGCCGCAACCAGCGCATACCAGCAGGACACCTCTATGCGGGACACTTCCATAAGAAAGCACAAAATGAAAGGAGACAAAATGAAGAAAAAGGACAAGGACTGGAAGAAGAAGGATACTACGATGAAGTACTAGTAAAATGTGCAGATGTGCAAATGTGCAGATGTGCAGATGGCTAAGAATGTTGTTATGATAATGCGGAAATGAGCAAATCACTCATCATTTGCACATCTGCATATTTGCACATCTATTAATTCTTTTTAAGGATCCCGTCCCTCAGCAGCTGTGTAACCAGCTTTTGCGGATATTCCTGCACGAACTGGTCTACACCGGCGGGATTAATAGTTTCTGACTGGGCAGACCATAGCAGCTGCTCATTACCGGCATCATAAAGGTTAGCCTCCAGGAAATACGTTCTTTCCTTTACATAATACCCCGGATCATATACCCAGGGATACCAATGCGCATAGTAAGCATAAAAACCGCGGTACCATCCATAGGCAGGCACCGGCGCATAAGTAATAGCGCCCGGTATGTAACGCGTTTCACTACGCTTATCCAGTAAAGACACTGTAAAAATAGTTTGTGCACCGCTGGCCTGGATCTTCTGTACCAGCTCCTGCCGCTCCGGCATACGTGTTTCTACAAAACGGGGAGATAAATAATCCGTGCTCTTGAAGGGTTTAATATTGCGCGTATCAGCCTGCACGGCCAGCGCATTTTCCAGTTTCACGCGCACCTCCGGATTGCGGATCATGGCAGCAATAAAAACACTGTTATAACTTTTTGCAGCTGGTTTGGCTTCCGGGTTTTTCCAGGAGCCGGTAATACGTGTGGAACCTGAGCAGGCGCACAAAACAATGCCTATACCCAGCATAACAACCCGCAACTTTCTCATTACGATTATTTTATGTGAATGGTAGCGTATGACGGTTCCTCATTAGGATGGCATGGTCATAATTATAACAGCACGGTGCATAAAATGTTCATCCCACCCATAAACAGATACCACTAAAATGCCATATCTACATATTATTGTTTTTTATTATTTTTGAAACATCACTATTCCAATATTCCTATTAACCGACTTGTACACCTATGAAGACCAACAGCTTTAAGGAGGGGGTGGCCCTGGTTGCCACGGTTGCTGCCATCGCATTAACATCATTCCGGAACACTGACGAGGGCAATAAAGACCGCCCCTTCCTGCAAGCTATTAACAGTCATGCCAGTACTACACTGATCACTTATAATGCGCAGCATGCCATCAGCAGGCTAACCCGCATACAACGCACCGTAGAAGAAACGTATACCGATATACGCATTCCGGTGTATGAAAGCGGCCGCCTGGTAAGCACCCTGGTATCTGACCGGGCAAATGGGGAAGACAGCCAGGTCTTTTCTTCTTTTGATTATACGGATGATTACTGCCGCATAGAAAAGATCCAATATTATACTGAAGGAACCATCCAGGCTTACGATTCGCTGGTATATAATGAAACCGGCCACATCACCGCCCGTTACTTTTTTGGCAAAAACGTAAACAATCATTTTGAAAATCATAACTACCAGGCTTACACCTGGGACAATGCAGGCAATGTGATCCAGCTGGATAATTACGGCAGAATGGGCACCCGTGGCAATTTTGCGCTTAGCAGCACCGTGTTGTATAGCTATGATAAAAAGCTGAATCCACAGCAACGCATAAACGGGCTGTGTTACATTACCGACATTATGCCGGTCTTTTTATCCAGCAACAATGTTCTAACCGAACAAATCATCAGCACACAGAGCGCTGATAAAACAACGACCAGTTATAAATACGAATATAATTCCGCTCAATATCCAACCAGCGTAACGGCCATTTATGGCGCTGACGGAAGCAGGGAAACTACGCGGTTGAGCTATGAGTGATTACGGGCTTACGAATGCAAGTGTGTCATATTAATGGGGGGACGATCTAATTGCGGGTTATTCAATTACGGGTTACGAATGTTTTAGTTGCATGCTGTTTTTTAGTTCGTAATTCGTAATTGATAATCCGTAATTAGTGTATTTCTGTTCTCTTAAAGAATTCCGATAGTCCTTTATCACTTCCGGCTACCCACACAATATCTCCTTCTTCCAATATCGTGGTAGATTCAGGGTTCAGGATACGCTGCCCGCCGCGTTCAATACCCAATACCATTCCCTGTGTTTTTTCCCGTATACCTGCTTCGCGGATGGTTTTGCGGAACAATGGCATACCTTCCTTTACCAGGTAGCGGCGTAATACAATATCATGGCCTGGCATAGTCTTTCCTTCTAAACTGCCGTCTGCCTCTTCCAGGAAATGATTAAGCTGCGTGATCTGTTCATCCGTACCTATTACCGTTACTATATCGCCGGGGTATAAACGTTCCGTACCCCCCGGTGCTGCAAATTGCTGCCGCCCCCTTTTTATTAATGCTACATTGGTCCCGAACCTTTCACGCAGGGCCAGCTCCTGTAATGTTCTGCCAATGGCAGGTGAGGTAGCCTGTATTTCAATTACGGCCAGGTGCGCATCCCAGGGCGCCAGCACCTGTTTATTGATGCTGCCCACACGGGCATCCCTTTCATTGAAGTTGGAAAAGAAACGCGCCTCAATGGTACCGTAAAATGCCTGCAGCCTGCGGGAGAATACCAGCAGCAAGCCTATAATAACAAATGTAACCACCAGGGCTACTGTGGTCGAAAAGAACTGATCTACAAAAAAACCAATGAAAAATACCGCCACTGCTACCCGCAAAATACGCAGCAGCACCAGCGGCCCCCGGTATTTCTTTTGCTGCCAGATGTTGGCGGCTGCCTGGCTGCCGGCCCCGCGGAATACCAGCGCCCACAAAAACGGCGATAATACCAGCAGGGTTACCAGCGCAGTGGCTATACGCGCCCAGTGGTGGTCTGGTGTGTTGCCACCGGTCATGGGCAGTATGTAATAGGCAGAGAGCAGCACAATCGCCACAATGATCACGGAGAACAGGATGATATTCATGAAGTACGAACGCAGCACCTGCTTCCAGTCGCTTACCACCGCAATAGTTTGCGTAGCTGCGCTATAGCGGTTTAAGGTGGTTTTCCAGCGGTGCGGTAATATAGCTGCAATACGCGTGTATACCGGCTCTGAAACTTTTATGAGGTAAGGAGTGGTAAAGGTAGTAACAGCAGATACTGCCACTGCTATAGGATACAGGAAATCGCTGGTTACTTTCAATGTTACGCCCAGCGTGGCAATGATAAAGGAGAACTCCCCTATCTGCGCCAGGCTCATACCCGCCTGTACTGCCGGTTTTAACGGCTGCCCTGCCACCAATGCGCCAATAGTGGTGCTTAGCACCTTGCCCACAACCGTAATAACGGTGATAATGGCCACCGGTACCGCATATTTCAGGATCATAGCCGGATCTATTAACATACCCACAGATACAAAGAACACGGCGCCAAACAGCTCTTTTACCGGTTTTACCAGGTGTTCTATCTTTTCTGCCTGCGTAGTTTCAGCCAGTATAGATCCCATTACAAAGGCGCCCAGGGCCGGGGAAAAACCAGCCTGTGTTGCCAGCACCACCATTAACAGGCATAAGCCAATGGCAGTAACCAGCAGGGTTTCCTCGTTCATGAGCTTACGGGTGCGTTTCAATAAAGTAGGCAGAAAAAAGATGCCTGACACAAACCAGATGATGAGGAAGAACAGCAGCTTCACCACAGAGCCCAGCATTTCCATGCCGGCAAACTGCCTGCTGGCTGCCAGGGTGGATAACAGCACCAGTAACACAATAGCCACCAGGTCCTCTACCACCAGGATGCCGAATACCAGGCCGGCAAACTGCTGGCCTTTAATGCCCAGCTCCTCAAAAGCGCGGATAATGATGGTAGTAGAGGAAACGGACAGGATACCACCCAGGAAAATGCTGTCCATGGTAGACCAGCCCATTAAATTGCCGGCTGCATACCCCAGCCCCAGCATAATAAATACTTCTATAACAGCGGTAATGGAGGCGCTGCCCCCTACCTTTATTAACTTCTTGAAACTGAACTCCAGGCCCAGGCTAAAGAGCAGGAAAATAACCCCTATTTCGGACCAGGTTTGAATATTGGCTTCGTCCGATACCGTAGGTACCAGCGATACGTGCGGCCCTACCAGCAGGCCGGCTACAATGTACCCTAACACCAGCGGTTGCCGCAACTTTTTAAAGATCAGTGTTGTAACGGCCGCGGCCGCCAGTATTAATGCCAGATCTGTAATAAGTGCGGGTAAATGCATGCAAACAATTAAAGGTCAGGAAATAACAGCTAATAAAATGGCTATGCTGCCAATTCTGTTGCAGTACAAATTAATTATTAATTATTCATTCTTAATTCCTTAGGTGCGTATTTTGTCTAACAGGTCGCTGAGCTGCTGTGCTTCCTCGCTGGTTATGCGGGTGCCCAGGTCTTCATAGAATGCTTTCATGGGCGTATCCAGCTCCTCCAGCAACTCCAGGCCTTCCGCGGTAATGGTAATGTCCATTTTGCGGCGGTTGTACTCACAAAGCTGGCGTTTTACATACCCCTGTTTTACCAGCTTATCCAGCAAACGGGTTACGTCACTGGCCTTGTCCAGTAACACTTCTTTGATCTCTCCTGCAGACACCGGTTTGGGATGCCGGCCTTTGATGATACGCAACGCATTGAAATGCTGAGGCAGGATGTCATATTTTTTGAAAATTTCGGCATTTGCATCCCGAAGCCAGTTGCTGGTGAATATTAGGTTGACCAGGGCCTTGTGGAAATTATTGCTGAACTTGCCCTGTTTAATGGCTTCTTCTATTCTCATAGACCGCAAAGTTAACAAAAACACAACAGACGTTGTAACGGATTTGACCCATAGGGGATAAATGGGGGATATCTATATGCGAACTTTTGTCGCATTTTATAATGAAAAGTTTGTTAACTCCTCGTTAAGAAACGCCAAATATTCACGTTTACTAGATAAAACTCATACTTCACCAAATGTATAATGCTTGATACGGTTAAGCATATATCTTTGTTATAGGTTTTTCATAGGATATGGTTAAAAAATTAGGCGGTATTCCTACCGCCTTTTTTATTTTCTCTAAGTTCTTCATGCTGAATGCCTAACGGCTGAAACCCAATAGCAGTAAGCCATTGCGCCTTTGTAATTTATTACCAGAAGCGTACATACAACGCGCTCAATATCAATAGTGTAATTACAATTAACACCATCGTTGCAGGCTTTACACGGAACATGCTGGCATCCAGTTCAAATGCTTTCGGATTCACTTTAGGACCCGCTAAACTCATTAGCACCATCACTAATACAGTGAAAAAGAATGCCCATCCCATACATATAAGGAATGGAATTTCGTATTTGCCCTTCCCGTTAGGAAATGCGGTGTATAAAAGTGTTTCATTACCAAACCATTGCGGTGCATAGTTGTTGAACACCACTGATAAAACAAAGCCCGTAATAATGCCTGCCACTGCGGCGGCACCGGTAGTGCGCTTCCAGAACATGCCCAGCAGGAACATGGCAAATACACCCGGACTAATAAAACCGGTGTACTTCTGGATAAATGTAAAGCCACCTTCCCCGCCAATGCCCAACAGATCATTCCAGGTAAATAAAATAGCCAGCAACATCGCTGCTACAATTACCAGGCGGCCGGTCCATACCAGCTGCTTTTCATTAGCTTCTTTACGAACATATTTTTTGTAAATATCCAGTGTGAAGATGGTAGAGATACTATTGGCCTTACCTGCCAGCGATGCTACAATAGCTGCTGTTAAAGCCGCCAGTGACAAGCCTTTGAGGCCGGTGGGTAAAAATCCAAGGATAGCAGAATAGGCATTATCTGCATTGAAATGTCCACCCGGCGCCATCTCCTGCTGCAGCGCACCATTGCGGTATAATACAAAAGCCGCAATACCCGGTAACATTACAATTACAGGCATCATAAGCTTCAGTAAACCGGCAAACAAAATACCATTGCGGGCTGTTTGCAGATTGGCGCCCAACGCACGCTGGGTAATATACTGGTTACAACCCCAGTAGTTCAGGTTCACGATCCACTGGCCTGCCAGGTACATTGATAAACCAGGCAACATCAGGTATTTATTGATCTCCTGTTGCGGTGCATCTGCAGCCGGTTTTTGCATGATCATTTTAAAGTGATCCGGAGAATCTTTCATGAGCGCCTGAAAACCCGCCAGCACATTACTGCCCAGGCCAAAGTGCTCACTCACCATTGTGAGCGCCAGATAGGTAGTGGCTAATCCGCCAATGATCAATACAGCCACCTGTATCACATCGGTATAACCAATTACCTTCATACCTCCCAGGGTGATCAGCAATGCAAATACCGATAACCCGATCATGATCAAATGAAAATTACCATTGCCTACCAGGCTGTTAATGGCCAGGGCGCCCAGGAACAGGATAGACGTTAAGTTTACAAACACATACAGGAATAACCAGAAAATAGCCATAATAAGGCTCACCGTTTCGTTATAACGGGTTTTCAGGAATTGCGGCATGGTAAAGATCTTGTTCTTCAGGTACACGGGCATAAACCACACCGCCACAATGATCAGCGCAATGGCTGCAATCCATTCATAGGCGGCTACGGCCACGCCTACAGAAAAACCGTTGCCGCTCATGCCAATGAACTGCTCCGCTGATATGTTGGAGGCGATCAAAGAGGCGCCAATGGCCCACCAGGTAAGGGAACCTTCTGCCAGGAAAAAATCCTTGGTATCCATGCTGGTCTTTCTCTTACGGCGGTAGATCCAGTATCCATAAGAAGCCACTACCAGGAAATAGATAATAAAAATAACGTAGTCTACAAGTGCGAGTTTGTTCATAACGGTGAATTACAATATTAGCGGTACTAATATAGTGTCAATCCGACAATTATTCAAATAATTGTAATCAAATGAGGCAAATGGGGAAAAATATTAACCGGTCAGCAGGTCCCTTCTCCCCTGTTTATCTACTCTAAAAATGGCCCCATTTTCAAACAGTACGCCTTCGGAAATACCTTCTGCATGCAGGGTATCCACATCTATTACCCTCCCCTCAAAAAAGCTGGTTAGTTTATTTACCGTGGTATGTCCTATAACAATATGCTGCACCCCGAACCGGTGCAGGGTATCATTTACCTCCTGCAAGGTGGCCTGCCCAAGGGCATACCCACGGTACCAGAAGGGTGAAGCCGGTGAGTACATAAGCAGGTATAAGGCCGGATGCCGGGGCGGCATTCCCACAAAGTACCAGTGACGGCATAGTTCATTTATATCCGGTATAGAAAGCTGTAAAGCATTCACCTCACTGCTGATACCCCCATGAACAAACAGCACTGTGCCTATTTTTTCGATAATGTTCTTAGTAGCCAGCCAGCGGCCCAGCTCTGTATGGGGCTTGTACCAATGCGTATAGTCATGCTGCAGCAGGCGGGCATTGGCCAGGTATTTTTCAGGCACATAGCGCAGGTCATCCGTCATGTTCATGATCTCATGGTTACCCAGTATAAAATGTACATAACCTCCCTGCTCCCTGGCCTTTATTTCCAGGCTGTAAAACAGCCATAAGCATTCCGTTACATGCGGGCCACGGTCCATGCAGTCTCCTGTGAGCACCAGGCGCCCATTACCGAAGGTCCAGCGGTATTGAGGGTCTATTACGCCATTGGCCAGCAGCAGGTCGCGCAGGGCGTTAAAATTGCCTTCTATGTCCGAAATAGCTAACAGCTTCCCGGCAGCCGGGTAAACAGATGGCTGCGGCTGTAAAACGGGCTGTAAGGGGGTGGAAAAGTTCCATTCGGGGTGTTCGGGAAAAGTGCAGTGAACGGTTATACGGTCTTTTTCTTCCAGGGGAAAGGATTGAACGGCTGTAACCGGCTTGCCCTGCCTGCCGGCAATGGACTTTACCAGGATGGTATTTCCCTCGTAAAAGATATGCGGGCCATCGGTTGCTGCTTTCATGATAACTAATATACTAATTATCACAGCCCTGTTAAAAAGTGAAGGGTGAGATATAAAAGCCGCTTCAAGCTTCCATACTCACCCTTGTAATGGTTATTAATAATACGATTAATGCGTTTCTTTCAGATGCAGCGTCTCCTTGTCATAATAGAAATCTATTCCCACGCCTGTGTTCTTCAGATTTTTCAGGAAAAAGGGCAGATCATGGTGTTTATCCAGCACACCGGTAAAAGGTGCGTTGGCCAGTGACTGATCATCAAACACCACATTTACGCCAAACCAGCGTTTGATCACCGGCGCCAGGTCGCGCAGGCGGGTATTATCAAACTGGAAAACGCCATTCATCCATGACAGCACTACCTCGCTGTCAAACTGCTGTACGGTAAAGCCCAGGTGCTCGGTATACACCGCTTCCTGACCGGGTTTTAATACCAGGGTAGAGGGGCCTGAGTGGGTAGCCACTGCACCGGACACCAGGCTGGTGCTGGTGATACCGGTTTTATAGGTATTTATATTGAATTCTGTACCCAGCACTTCTACCTCTGTTTGCGGGGTATGTACAATAAAAGGCTTTTCTGCATTTTGGGCTACCTTAAAATATCCTTCCCCTTCTAAATACACTTCCCTGTGGCCTTCATTAAAAGCAAAGGGGAATTTCAGGGTGGAAGTTGCATTCAGCCACACTTCCGTACCGTCGGATAAAATAAGGCGGTAGTCCATTTTAGGCGGTACAATGAGGGTGTTTAAACCACCCATGGTACGGTCTTCTGTAGTATACTGCAGGGTTCTGGCGCCGGCGTTCAGCGCTACGCTGCCGGCTGTGATCTGCTGTGAAGGTTCGTTGTAAGGGAGCTGAATGGTTTTACCGTTGGAAAGCTTTAAGCGCAGCCCCTTTGTATGGGAAGCTGCTTCCGCCATTTCCGCACCTGTCATGGGGGCCGGTGGTTTCAGGAGGAAATATGCGCCGGTGGCCATAACACCCAGCACGCAGGCGGCTGCCAGCCATTTTACGACCGGGAACCGCCGGATCTTATGTTGTGGTTGCAGCAATTCCTGTTCAATTTTTTGCCAGGCAGCCTCATTATCCTCGATCTCATACCAGACATCCTCATCAAAATCGTGCAGCCTGATATCGTCCCATAAGCGGCTAACATCCTCGTTGCCTGCCATCAGCTGTTCCAGGTACTGGTTATCCGCATGGTTAATGTTCCCTTTCTTCTTGCGTAACAGCAATTCGTAAATATGCTCCTGAGTATATTCCATTTGATCGATTAGTGCCAATTGGTGATAAGTTAAAATTTTGAACAGCATCCTGAGGAAAAATATATACCATGACAATGAAGCTGAAAGCATATAGCCAAATACAGCGGGCCAATTACGCTGTTCTCATTGCGCAGACTGTTCCAAAAGTAATGCTAATCGATTTAGCAGTAGTTAACAGGCCGTTAATCCCCCTGTTAAGGATATGTTAAACCCTCGGGTTGCAGCCACTGCTCATAGGGCACCTCAACCTGTTGTAACAGTTTGTCTTCCAACAACGTAGCAAAGGTTTCGAAGTACGCCACCACATCGTCCCGCTGGTTCCTTTTTAACCAGCGAAAACCACCTGGTAAACGGTCCAGCACATCCCGGTCCTGTAAATATTCAATATTATGTATATCCGTTGGCGTAAGTCCCGTTTCCAGCAGTTTTGTGATCAGCATGGCTACGGGGGCATTGGATACCACGCAGTACTCCTCTGCCAGCTCTGTCCACTCCCCTATGCCGGTTTGTGCATAGTACAGGATATCCTCTTTACTCAGGTTTGTAACTACCTGCAGCAGGTTGCCGCAGTTGCAGGTGCCATGGTTGCCCCATGCATACGGGGCCCCGTTTTTCAGGCGTTTGGCCGTTTCACGTAAAGCGGCTATCAGTTCAATGTTAGGTTGGGCCATAAAACACGCTTTTACTTAAAGTTACGGAAAATGGTGCATAGTCCATAGTCGATGGTCCATAGTCCATGGCCTGCTGCGGGGAGGGCCATGGTCCACAGCCTGCCGCATGAGAATAGGTGTACGGTGATTCGCGGTTTATGGTCTGCTGTGTGGGGATGGAACTGCGCTGGCCTTGCCTGTGATCCACTGCAGGCTCGCCACCACGCAAGGTGTAATGTACTATGGACCATCAACCACGGACACTTAATCGAAAACTTTTAATTGTATAATTGACATTTATAAAAATAATGCCTAGCTTAGTGACCTCAAACTTCACGTTATAATGAAAAAAATACTCAGCTCCCTTGCGGCCTTGTTATCTTTTTTATACGTGGCCGGGCAAAACGATGCCACGCTCACTATTCAGCAAAATAATACCGGTGCAACTATCAGCCGGCATATTTACGGCCACTTTTCCGAACACCTGGGAAGATGCATCTACGACGGTTTTTGGGTAGATGAGAAATTACCGGTGAAAAAGAAAGACCGGATCCGCCTGGATGTGGTGGAAGCCCTGAAAAAAATACAAATTCCAAACCTGCGCTGGCCAGGTGGCTGTTTTGCAGATGAATACCATTGGCGCGATGGCATTGGCCCCCGCGACCAACGCCCTAAAATGGTGAACACCAACTGGGGCGGTGTTACAGAAGATAACAGCTTTGGCACCCACGAATTCCTGGAGCTTTGCAGCCTGCTGGGCTGCGAGCCTTACATCAGCGGTAATGTGGGCAGCGGCACCGTAGAAGAAATGAATAAATGGGTAGAGTACCTGAACTTTAACGGAGAAAGCCCCATGACCAAAATGCGGAAACAGAACGGACGCGAAGAACCCTGGAATGTGCATTTCTGGGGAGTAGGTAATGAAAGCTGGGGTTGCGGTGGTAATATGACAGCGGCCCGCTATGCAGACGAATACCGCCGTTACGCCGTTTTTGCCAAAAATTACCCGGGCGCCACGCTGAAGAAAATTGCCTGTGGCGCTTCTGATGGTGATTATAAATGGACGGAAACCGAGATGCAGAACATTCCGCTGAACCAGATGTGGGGCCTTTCCCTGCACTATTATACCGTGCCGGGAACCTGGCAGAAAAAAGGTTCCGCTACTTCATTTGATGAGCAGGCATATTTTACCACTATGAAGAAATGCCTTCATATGGAGGAGCTGGTAAGCCGCCACAGCGCTATCATGGACCATTATGATCCGGAAAAACGTGTAGCCCTGGCCGTAGATGAATGGGGCATCTGGACCGACGTAGAACCCGGCACCAATCCCGGTTTCCTGTACCAGCAGAACAGCCTGCGCGATGCGCTGGTAGCAGCTTCCACGCTCAACATCTTCAACAACCATTGCGACCGTGTACGCCTGGCTAACCTGGCGCAAACCGTGAATGTGCTGCAGGCCCTTATCCTTACCGACAAGGAAAAAATGCTGCTCACACCTACCTACTATGTGTTTGACCTGTTTAAAGTACACCAGGATGCCAAGCTGCTGCCTATATTACTGAATAGCCCGCAGTACAGCATGGGTGATGAAAAGATCCCTTCAGTAAATGCATCTGCGTCTGTGGATTCCAACAACGTGATCCATGTTACGCTAGTGAACCTGGATCCGCACCATGCCATTAATGTATCTGCCCAGATCAGTAACCTTTCCTGGAAAACGGTGGACGGGCAGGTGTTAACAGCGGCCAAATACACCGCTGTAAATACCTTTGATGCACCGCATACCGTGCAACCCGCCAAATTTAACGGTGCCAAAAAGAATGGCAATAACCTGAATGTGAGCTTACCGCCACAATCTGTGGTGTTACTGGAGATGAAGAATTAATAATGAAGAATAATTAATATAGCGAAGCGGATAAACACTAAGCAGGCTGTGTTCCTTTATAGAACACAGCCTGCTTTTTTATTGGGGATGGATGTTGGTATAGGGTTAATATTACTTACTTTTTGTATTGCCGGGTTTAGCCGGTTGGCCGGACTTTTTATGATCTTTTGCCTTATTCTTTTCTACTACTATATCTGAGACATCATTCTTTTGTGTCTCACGGGTAATATTGCGGCTATAATCATTCCCTACGTTAGGGCCGCCCTGTTCTAAACCCTGGCTTCCGATTGATCTGTCTTTTGCCGGCATATCTAATAGTTTTAATGTTAAAAAATAGTTTCCGTTTAACCACTTTTACTGGCGCTAAAATGGTGCCAGTCTGTTACGGAAGGGGCGGCTAAAACGCCTGCCGGCGCGGCATTGCTCACTCTGCCGGTTTGCGTAACAGGTATTGTATACAATTGGTATCCATGGTATAAGCATGCGAGCATTCCCAACCCTGCTGGTTCATATAATTCAACGCATCTACAATCGTGTTGAATTTTAAAATATTACTGTCTGCATCTTTGAGCTGGTTGGCTTTTTTCATGCGGTTTCCTTTTTCCTGTCCATAGTCTACATATATTTTCACTTTGGACGATAAAAAGCTTCCACGGGCTACAACGGTACAATATTGCCATTTAGTGACCTGAGAGGGTGTTCTGAACGCAAATAGCGTGGCTACAAATGCTACCAGGATAAGGGTAACGAGGAATTTTTTGTTTTCCATAAGTAAGTGGTTTTATACTCCACACATTTAAGTTCGTATAAAACCACTTACAGGGATGTTAAGTGAGGTTAAGCAACGTTAACAAGCGTTAATGCTTTTCAAGTGTTAAAACAATTCCACACTCCATGCCCGTTCAAACTCCCCATCCGGCGCCAATTCTATGATGCCTTCCTTTTCTTCCAGCCTGCCGCTGGCATCCACATGATCGGCAATTCCACACCAGGGCTCTATGCATATAAAATCCGCATTTTTAGCGGCCCAGATCCCCAGGTAAGGGAATCCCTTAAAATGAAAGGTAAGGCCATGCGGCGTTTGATCACTTTTCAGAGTAACGGAATCAGAAGCCAGGTGCTTTAATACCAGGGCATCCTGGTAAAATAAGGATCGTTTTAATGGTAAGGTATGCGTATGTTCCAGCAAAGGCTGTGTGGTGCGCTCGATTAGCCCGGCGGCAGACAGCGGCCATTTACCGGCATTCTCCTCTTTATTAAAATACAGGTAATAATCTTCATAGGCAGTACCATCTGCCAAAGGCAGCCTGAAAGCAGGATGACCGCCCACGGAGAACAGCAGCTTTTCCTTCCCGGTATTTTTTACCCGGTAGGTAACGGTTAAGCCGGCATCCTGCAAGGCATAGGCAACCTCAAACTGAAAATGGAAGGGATATACCTTTAAGGTATCTGCATTATCCGTGAGGCGCAAAGTGGCGCTGGTAGCTGTTTGCTCTACTACTGTAAAAACATTATCCCGCGCAAATCCATGCCGGCCCAGCGTGTACGTTTCGCCGTTATACTGATAGCTGTTATTATGCAGGCCGCCTACAATGGGGAAAAGCACCGGGCTTTTTTTACCCCAGAACGCTGCATCGCCATTCCAGAGGTATTCCAGGGGCATATCCTTACGGGTAAGGGTTTGCAGCTCGGCCCCGTGTTCAGCAATAGTGAGGTTTATTTTGTCGTTGGAAAGCTGTAGCATAAGATGGTTAGTTGTGGGGCAAAAATAATAAAAAAGTCCATGGACCATAGACTATGGACCATGGACTTTTGCGCCACGGCGGTTACCAGACAAAAGTAGCTACTGATTTGCCTTCCATGGAGTAAGTGTATTGATGCGTACCATCTGTAACTGCAAAGGTTTTAGCCTCCTCCTCCCGGTTCAGCACTACCAATACTTTGGAGTTATCCTTATTCAAAAATGCTACGCTTTCCAGGCCGGGAACAGCGCTACCGGTCATCGTTACACGAAAAGCGCCGGGCCGTACAAATTTAGACAGGTGGCCAATTGCATAATACTCCACGTTGTGGGTAATATTACCGCCGGAAGCTATGGTTACCACTCCCCTGCAATCCTGGCAACCTCCGTTACGCGGCCCGCTATTACTGTCCAGCGCCAGGTTCCAGAGCAAAGTGATCTTAGACCAGTTGTTCATGGCGCCAATGAATAAATTGCTCATGTTCCAGTCCAGGTTGGATGCAAAATCCGTGGCCCAGGCGCCGCCGGAGATCTCTGTGAAATAAAGGCCTTTATCCGGGTGCTGCACATGTACCTGCGTCATGGCGCTTACCTGGCCTGCATAGGCGTGAAATGCGGAACCGGTAATGTATTGTTTAGCCTGCGCATCGTTCAGGATGCTAATAGGATATTCCGGATGATCCCAGTTATGATCATACACAATAATGCCGGTGTTAAGCTTATTCTTTTGAAAAGCAGGCCCCAGGTGATCCCTGATGAATGCAGCCTGCATAGCGGCATCCATGTACATGGAAGGATATTTGGCCTCAAACAGCGGCTCATTCTGCGGAGTAATAGTATTAATGGTAATCCCCTCCTGCTGCATGGCCTGCAGGTATTTTACAAAGTAGTTCGCGTAGGTTGCATACCATTCTGTTTTTAAACCGCCGCCGGCCAGCTTACCATTATCCTTCATCCAGGCAGGTGCGCTCCAGGGCGTGGCCATCAGCTGCAGGTCCGGCGCTGATTCTTTAATGGCCTTTAGTACGGGCAGCACATCAGCCTTATCCTTCTCTATCGAAAAATGTGTTAAGCCGGGATCTGTTTGCCCTGCGGGCAGATCATCGTACGTAAAATCGGCCAGCGAAAAATCTGATGCGCCCATGGTTAGCCGAAGGTAGCTGATGCCTATGCCCTGCTGCGGATCAAACAGGTCCTGCAGCAGCTGCTTACGTTGTGTGGTATTGAGCTTATTGATCACGTAGGCCGATGACCCGGTAAGGGCTGCGCCAAAACCATCTACCTCCTGCAGCTTTTTTGTAAAGTCAATATTTATAACCGCAGCAGCTGAAGGTGTGCCGGTAGTAATGTCAATGTCTTTTTGCGGCTGTAACAGCTTTACCTGGTTGCCTGTGGTTACCCAAACTTTGGCTTTACCCGCTGCTGCTACCGTATCCGCAGGCGGAGTAGTGGTTTGTTTAGCAGGACTTTTACCGCAAGCCGCGGCCAGTACCAGGCAGCAAATGCCGTATGGTATTCTTTTCATCATACACACTGGTTATCGTATTAAATAAAAAACGGACCGGCCAGGGCATGTGAAATGATGGCCGGTCCGCGGTATTAATGACGTGGAGATATTAGTTATATCCCTGGTTCTGTGATAACTGTTTGTTACGGTCGCGCTCCTGCTGCGGAATAGGCATCAGCTCCTTATCCTTGGTCATTTTGTAGTCCACGCGCTGGTTGTTGCGCAGGTCTATTTCATTCAGCGTATTCATCACGGTTTCTGCACGGTTATAGCGGCGCAGGTCGTCCCAGCGCTGGCCTTCCTGTGCCAGCTCCAGGCGGCGTTCTTTTTCAATGGCCAGCTGCATGGCTTCTTTGGTGGTAGCGGTTGTCCCGGGCAGGTTAACACGGGTGCGCACCTTATTCAGCTCAGTGGCTGCTTCCGGCGTACGGCCCAAAGCATTCAGGGCTTCTGCTTTTAACAGTATAATATCACCCAGGCGGAACAGGTATTGCCGGTTAGTGCTGGCCCAGCCGTTAGCGCTTTTCCACTTGTAGGCAAAAGGTACGCTGCCGCCGCCAATGGCCCAGTATTCATCCGTCCAGCTTACGTTCTCAAACAGGATGCTGGCATTCTTGCGGATAACATCGTTCTCACTGTCAAAAGCCTTCACCAGGTCTTTGGAAGGTGTTACGAACTTGCGCCAGGTATCGCCGCTTACAGAGGGCGGCAGCAGCAGCTGCGGGCCGTAATTGGCTTCTGCCCCACCGGTGTACTGTATTTCCATAATGGATTCATCATTGTTATAATGGTTACCATCAAACAGGAAAGCATAGTTAATAAGCTGGTAACCTGCCGGGCTGCTGGTAACGGCATTACAGTATTCCAGCACCTTGTTATAGTCACGGTCTTGCTTCTGCGCGTATACCTTTGCCAGCAGCGCATTTACGGCGCCTTTGGTGGCGCGTGCCTTATTTACGCTGGCATCATCGGAATAAGTATCCGGCAGGCGGGTTAAAGCAAATTCCAGGTCTTTTATGATCTGTGCATATACCTCCGCATCGGTAGCACGGGGCTTATTGGTTTCGTCGGGATCTGAAGAGGTAGCGGGTTCCAGCACCAGCGGCACCCCGCCAAAGGTTTTCACCAACTGGTAATAGTGATAAGCGCGCAGGAAAGATGCCTCTCCCAGGATCTGCTCTTTACGGTTATTGGCATCCAGCTTGGGATCCGTAATAGCCGGCACTTTTTGCAGAATGATGTTAACGCGCGCAATACCGGTATAAAGCTGGCTCCAGGCATTAAACAGGCGGCTGTTCACCGGTGTAAAGGTGAGCAGGTCCATCTGGAAAATTTCCGGGTTATCGCCGCCGGCATAATAGTTATCGGATACAACATCGGTAAAATTGATGTTGTCCCAAACGTAATACTCCTGCTGAAAGGCGTCGTAAGCCCCAATAAGCGCGGCTTCCGCATCGCTGGCCGACCGGTAGGCGTTTTCCGTGGTGGCATCTGAAATGGGCGACAGGTCCACAAATTTGCTGCAGGCGCCCAGGCTTAATGCCAACACACATAGTACAATATATCTTGCTTGCATAGTTGTAAGAATTAGAATGAAACATTTAAGCCCACAATCAGGTTACGCGTTTGCGGGTAGGTGCCAAAGTCAACTCCCATAGAGGTATTAGCCTCTGTAGAGTTTGTGCTGTTACCCAGGAAATTCACTTCCGGATCAAAACCGCTGTATTTGGTAAAGGTGAACAGGTTTTCACCGGTTACGTATACACGCAGGCTTTTCAGCTTAATTCTGCTTAACAGGTCCGCCGGCAGATCATAGCTCAGGGTAGCGGATTTCACCCGCATGTAAGAGCCGTTCTCCACATAACGGGTAGAGATGCGGGAGTTATCTGAATTGTTAGCCACCGCTTTGGGAATATCTGTTACCTGGCCCGGTGTTTTCCAACGGCGCAGTACAGCTGTGCTCTGGTTGCGCGGGTCTATCATGGATTCTGTTTCTATGCGGGAGGCATTGAACATATCATTGCCCTGTGAGCCCTGCAGGAACACGCTTAACCGGATGTTCTTATAGCTGAAATTGTTGGTTAACCCATACAGGAAATCCGGGTTGGGGTTACCAATGATGGTGCGGTCTTCAGCAGCAGGTGTGAATGTTTTTTTACCGGTTTTATCCAGGTACTGCATATTACCGGTTTCCGGATCCACGCCGGCAGCCACATAACCGTAAAACACGCCCAGCGGCTCGCCTTCACGCGCCAGGCTTACGTTGCCGCGGTTAGATACGTTCGCATTAAAAATATCCTGCCCAACAATATTTACCACCTTGTTGCGGTTAAAGGAAATATTGAAATCCGTTTCCCACTGGAACTCGCCCACAAAGTTGCGGGAGCTTACCAGGAATTCTAAACCTTTGTTCTGGATCTTACCCACGTTCTGGGTAGAGATATCAAAACCAGTGGATTTAGGCACCGGCACATTCAGCAGCAGGTCGGAAGTGTTTTTCACATAGGCATCTGCGCTAAAGCTCAGGCGGGAATCCAGCACCGCTACATCTATACCTACGTTATACTGTTCGGTGGCTTCCCATTTCAGGTTCCTGTTCTCAAAAGAGGAAGGTGTGCTGCCGGGTAATACTACACCGCCAATGGGATAGTTGCTGCCGCTGCCCACAAGGCCCAGCCATGCATAACGGCTGTCGCCCAATTGGTCGTTACCCACCTTACCCCAGCCGGCACGCAGCTTCAGATCATTGATAGCGCTTACGCCCTTCATAAACTCTTCCTGTGAAATACGCCAGCCCACTGATGCGGAGGGGAAATAACCCCAGCGGTGCGCGGGCCCGAAAATGGAAGAAGCATCTGCACGGAAGTTAGCTGTCAGCAAATATTTATCAGCATAGCTATAGTTGATCCGGCCCAGGAAAGAGGCATTGCTTTTTTCTGATTTGGTATTTTGCGCGGTCACAAAAACAGAACCGGCATTGGTAGTGGGTATGCTGCCACCGGAAAAACCTGTCTTTAATATCTCCGCGCTTTCCCATTTTGTTTTCTGCGCTACTACACCACCCAAAGCGCCAATGGTATGTTTTCCAAAGCTTTTGTTGTAAGAGAGTGTGTTCTCTGCGATCCAGTAGTTTATCAGGTCGGTTTTATTCTGTCCCCTGCCTTTTTGGGCCCGGCCATAGCTGGTACGGAACGGATCCAGGAAATAATCGTACACGGAGTTATTATAATCCACCCCAAAGTTGCTGCGGAACTTCAGCTCAGGCAGCAGGTATATTTCTGCATACACATTACCCAGCAGACGCTGTTGTTTATAACCGCGGTCCGCACCATCGGTGCTGGCAACGGGGTTTTCCCAGTCCTGGAAAGGGTTGCTGGTAAAAGTACCGTCCGGGTTATAAATGCCTATTACCGGCGGGGTGGCCAGTGCGCCTAACAGCACACCGCCTCTATCCACGCCAATGTTATCCGTAACATCCACATCGTGCCAGCGGCTGTAAGCCACATTG